>ERZ808028.495-NODE-495-length-32560-cov-13.313887_pt1 | contig 32560 bp, 34 predicted proteins | sample MGYA00380184_ERZ808028 | MGnify/ENA primary metagenome ERZ808028 (study PRJEB31490, sample SAMN06133397) | mouse gut metagenome | isolation source: J8_1 | host: mice | place: China: Chengdu | collected 2015-05 ...
AATGATTCGGGCAGGGCAATGATAAATTCCCTCGCCTCAATGCACTTCCCCTCCGTACCGCTTTTTTCAAATTCCTGTCGGTTGCATTTCGCAAGCTCCGTCCAATAGCAGCGGTCTGTCGTTTCATAGACCGCATACAGGTTTTCCTGTTTCGCATGGCTGGATATATAAGTGATCCTGCCTCTGACATCGGGCAGCTTGCTCATGCGTATAAATGAATGTCTCTGTATTGTGCTTTGTCCTCCCTCCTGCAAATGGCAGTATCAGATCGGAGCAAGCGGATGTATGACTAGATAAACTGTGAGTGGGCGGCATAGGTGCACGCCTATCGGCGATAACTACAAATGCGTCAGCATTTGTCAAGTCACGCTAGCGTGACTTATGCTCTACGCTCCGCTTCGGTCGGAGCTAAACAAGTGCCACCGGCACTTAGCTCCCTGCAAGGGCGAAATCCCCATTGCATAAACAAAGTTTGTGCAATGGGTGTATTTCGCTCTCAAACGCCGAGGGCTTTAGAAAGAAAGGGCTCTTCCCTATAAACGCTCAAATTATGCCTGCAAAAACTGTTGTCATGATAGCAAAAAATGATGGCACTTTTCCATTTGTGATGGCAAAAAACGCTATCACTTCGCCTAAAATGATGCCGCTATGATAGCAAAAAGTGATGGTACTTATGATAGTAAAAACTGCCATCATGCCATCAAAAAGTGCTGCCACATATGATAGTAAAAGTGCCAGTTCTTAAATTTCTTTCAACTGAAAATGGAGAAAGTCAGTTGAACTTTTACAATCACTTTATGCTACATTAGAAACATCGTTAAAACATCAGTTGACTTTTCCAACTGAAAATACAGAAATCAGTCGATTTTTTAAGTCCGTTTTTGCTAGACAGACTTATTTTTTCAACCCACTTTTTGCCCGTCTCCGCAAATTTCCGCTTGTACCGAAAGGAAGCACATGATATAATCTATTTGCGTGTAGGTATATCATGGCTTCGGTCTGATACATACCATTGGGCGGTTTCATAGGAAGCCGCCTTTTATACTGCTGATTTTCGTGTTACTGCTTTTACATCGCTTTTATCCCGCAGGTTCTTTCCCTCGTTCACTTCCATGAACTTCTCTAAGATGTCGCTTTTGATAAGTACCTTCCGCCCGACTTTTAAGACTGGCAGTTTTCCCCACTCTATAAGATTTCTCATAGTATTCCTGCCGATTCCCGTATACTCGGACGCTTCCTCGATTGTCATTGCAATCTTCGTTTCTGTCATCAACTTCCCTCCTTTAAAATTGCATTACGCAATTTTGCTTGTACTGATACTATACCGCTTTTATATTCTCTTATCAAGCATTATGATAATTCAAAAGTTATTTTTATATTGCATATTGCATTATTTCTTTTTGTGTGGTATAGTATGAACATACCGACAAAGGAGGCGTATCAATATGAAAGACAAAGAATTACGCAGGCTGATCGGTAGCAGGGCAAAACAGCGTAGAGTCGAGTTAGGACTGAACCAACCCTATGTCGCAGAGAAGATGGGAGTAGCCACTTCCACAATCGTACGGTATGAGGCAGGGACAATCGACAACACAAAGAAGCTGGTCTTGGAAGGTCTGTCGGAAGTGCTCCATGTGTCAGTGGAGTGGCTGAAAGGAGAAACAGAGGAATATAAAACGGATATTACGGATAAAAGGGAATTATTTATTCGTGATGTGATGTCCTCCATTCTCGCAAAGCTGCCTTTTGACATGGAACAGGCGGAGTCAGACTTTACAAAGGATTTACTGCTGCTGATGTTAAGGGAATATGAATTGTTCGTGGATTCGTTTCAGTTTGCCTGTAAGAATTTCATGGACAATGCGGAAAATGCCGCACTCGCCCGGACAATGGGGTTTGAATCGAATAAGGAATATAACGAGATTATGTTCCTTCGGGAAATCACCCACACCGTAAATATGTTCAATGATATGGGCGACATTGTGAGGCTCTATTCCAAAAATCCCGAAACAGCCACTGTAAGGCTTGCAAATCTTCTTTCTATGGTATCGTGGGAAGAATCCGAATCGGTATAGTCAGGCAACCGGAGTTATGATATACTTACACGCAGAAAGCATTTCATCAGTTCCGATTGCCAACGCAATGGCACATTGCGTTTTGGAAAGGAGAACAGATTATGGCAAAAGGTTCTGTAAGAAAAAAAGGAAAGAAATGGTACTACCGCTTCTATGTGGAGGATGCAAGCGGCAACTTGGTACAGAAAGAGTTTACGGGTACGGAAAGCAAGAGCGAGACGGAAAAGCTGTTACGGCAGGCAATGGAGGATTACGAAGAAAAGAAATTTATTGCAAAGGCTGACAATATCACGCTTGGGGAACTGCTCAATATTTGGGCGGAGGAAGAATTAAAGCTTGGCACGCTTAGCAACGGTACTGTGGAAAATTATCTCGGTGCGATACGGTGCATTAAGAAACACCCTGTTGCTGACCGAAGGTAAAAAACCGTAACAGCGGAACATTTGCAGACATTCCTTGACCTGCTTACTTTCGGAGGGACTTATCCCGACGGAAAAGTGAAGAAGGGATTGAGCAAAGACTATATCCACTCTTTCTCGGCGGTTTTACAGCAGTCGTTCCGTTTTGCGGTATTCCCAAAGCAGCTGATTACGTTCAATCCAATGCAGTACATCAAGCTGAAACGAAAGGCGGAGGAAGTGGATCTGTTTTCAGAGGAAGATATGGGACAGACAGGCACACAGCCGATTTCCCATGATGACTATGAGAAACTTATCGCTTATCTTGAAAAGAAAAATGTCTCTGCGGTTCTGCCGATACAGATAGCCTACTATGCAGGTCTTAGGATTGGCGAGGTATGCGGGCTGACTTGGCAGGACATCAACCTTGAGGAACAGTATTTAACGGTAAAGCGGAGTGTCCGCTATGATGGCGCAAAGCACAAAACGATTATCGGACCTACTAAACGTAAGAAAGTGCGGACGGTTGATTTTGGGGACACGCTTACCGCCATACTGAGAAAAGCAAGAAAAGAACAGCTTAAAAATCAGATGCAGTACGGGGAACTGTACCACCGCAATTACTACAAGGAAGTGCAGGATAAAAACAGGGTTTACTATGAGTATTACAGCATGGAGAACACGCAGGATATTCCGGCGGATTACAACGAAATTTCTTTTGTATGTTTAAGACCGGACGGCTGCCTTGAAACGCCAAGTACATTGAGTATCGTCTGCCGGACACTCGCAAAGAAACTGGACGGATTTGAGGGTTTTCATTTCCACCAGCTCCGCCCTACTTATACAAGCAATCTGCTGTCAAACGGTGCAGCACCGAAGGACGTGCAGGAACTCTTGGGACACTCTGATGTGAGTACCACCATGAATGTGTATGCCCATGCCACAAGGGAAGCAAAGCGGACTTCCGCTAGGCTCTTGGATAAAGTGGCAGGCAACGATTAGATACATTCAGAAAAAACTTTCCCTTGTAAACTGCCCATAAGGGCAAAAACAAGGGAAAATAGAAATCATTTCACTATGTAAGGCTCTAAAAGCCTTGAAAAATAAGGAAAGTTCAAGAAAATCATCTGCAAATAAAGATTGTTAATGTAGAATTAGGCTTAACTAACTTATCTACACTAAATGATATACCAACTCCTTCATTTCCAGAAATAGTATGTAAAAACTTTAAATAATCTTCTGGCAGTTGTATGGGGGATTGTTCTATCACCTCTTTGATATCTTCTTCTCCTCCGGGTACTACTCTTACTGAATCTAAATCAATCATTAATCTGTTGTTTAATTTTTTTAATATATCCATACTTTTTCTCCTCTACAAACTGTTCCATTCTTATTCCATCAATATTCGCAGTATTCATTCTTACTATGGCGCTAATTTTTCTATCAGCGAATACGAACTTACGATATTATATCCTTTATGATATCTAAAAATGGTTCATTTCCTCTGAAAACATCCTCTCCTGCCATTAAATACGCCCGCATCAAATATTCCTTTGCATCATTCTCATCTTGAAGAAACACAAAACATTGACCAATACGCATATTAATATAGGGATTGGAATTATCATAACGATGTGCGTCAAAATAATAACGTTTGGCATTTTCATAGTCATCTTTCAAAAAGCAGCAGTCTCCAAGTCCTGCATATGCATTTCGATAATACCGTTCTATTTTATCACAATTAAGCTCAGAAATCCTCTCAAGTCCCTGTAAATATAATTCTTCAGCTTCTTCATAGTCCTCCTTATCAAAAGCTTTATCTGCCTTATCTATTAGTTTATTGGCAGGCAGTTTACTTCTTGATTTTGCAGTCTTTCTCTTCCCCAGAACAAGCTCTTTATATTCTCGATTTTCTGGGCGATTAATAAGTCCATAACCCTTACCTTTCTCCAATGAACGGGCAAAAAGTTCCTTTGCAATACCTATATCACCTTTTTCATATGCTAATCTTCCAGCCCAAAATTCTCTGTCCTCCGAGTCTGCCCTGTCTAAATCACATATGAACAACAGTGCCAAGAATTTATCTGCATAGGCAAGCTTTTTTGTCCCTATAGCATACTTTACTATATCTGTAACTACAAACCAGCTCATTGGCTGTTTATATTTTGGCTCTGGCAGCAAATCCCATGCTTCCATGCAAATTTTCCATGCTTCGTCGCAATTTCCCTCCTCAAATAAAAGAGTCCAATTATTTTGCATATCAAATATTAAATCTTCAACTTCCTTTTCTGTCATACAAATACCTTCCCATTTCGATTATTTCTTCTTACAATTCTTTACACCATTTGTTACCAGATCATCATATGCTATTCTACGATCATTTTCAATCCTTTCTCCTGCATAAACCATACAAATACCGGATTATAATTATAATACCTCACCCGCAGATAGTATTGTTCTGTCTGCTCGTCATATTGCTGATCTGTATAGCGGATTGCTGTACCCAAATGATAATTGTTTTTCTTGGAATAGCCCTGCTTCCCCTTCTTTCTCGTGCAGAACTCTTTTCTCTTCATTTCTCACTGGTATCATTGCATAAGGTCTCATTCATTCATCTGTTCTATAGTTTTTAATACCAACTCTTTAATATATTCATCACATCGAGGAGCTAATAATATATACTTCTCTTGATCTGATTCATGTATTGGCGTAGCATTTCCAAATACATCGACTTTTTTGCATCCACTTCCAAGACCATAAGTGAAATAAATATCTTCTACATCATTAGGCGTATAATTTTCTTGATGACCAACAATTCTCCAATCCCCACTTCTTTTATTGTCAAATAAAGTATATGAATCAAGAACTATTAATGGCATTAATCTTGAAGATTTTTCTATAATTTCCGCATTCATAAAAGTATCTGATGATATATAATCAAAAATTTCTGCAATATGTCCTACGACGGTTTTAGCTATAATTCTGCCAAAACAATATTTCTGTTTCTCTAATTCAAAACAAAATATGTCCCCTGATTTTATAAAACGTAACAATGTTCGTCTTTTTTTATCCCATCCCCATATTTTTATGTCTGACATCCATTTCCTCCTTTTATTTCTTCTTTACTTTTAATTAACGCATCTCTTCTTTCAAGACACTTATAAGCTGCCTTAAACCATTTTGCTCTTTTGTCTGTTCTTTTTTCTCTATAAGAGTTATTCTTATTTCCTCTATTTTTTTATCAATTTTCTTTCCTCTTATTCCAGTTTTTGCTCCATACTTTTTTGTTAAATATTGCTCATAATCTCTTGCATTTTCGTATACAACATTTTCACCCCCGCTCAAACACATGCAATTTTCTGGTTGTACAGTAATTCAAAAATCAGAAACTAATCTTTAAAATCTCCTTTTTACTAAATTTAATATTTTTGTTCTCCTTTTGTTTTTCTTGACAATATGTCAATACTTGCTGCAATTTGTAATCCTCAAAATAATTATCATTTACAATCTTTACAACATCAAGAATACATTCCGTATACCCATCATCGTCCTCTACAACCTCCCAATATTGCGGCAATACTTCCTCCTGCTCTATCATTACCTGTGCACCTACATATGAAGCAATCCCGCCAAATAATAAGTATATATTAGAATTTGTCGTATCTTCTGAAATTGTTGAGTAATACTCAAAATTTATATCATCTTCAGGAGCAATCCCATCACATAAATCATTTAAAACATCATCTTCTACATTTTCCCACTTTTCAATACACTTCCAACACAAATCTAACAGCTTTTGACTATATTCAATTCCCTCTCCTTTTGGCAACATATTGATCACATGCTCCCCCATAACGCTCGCAAGAACAGCTTTCGTGTATTCATTAATACTCTCTAAATCAAACATTTACATTCTCCTAAAATTATCTTACTCTTAGAATATCATTTTCTATATAGATAAATTTCTTTATTTTTTTGCATCTGTAAAAAGTTTAGTAAATTTATCAAAATTGTTGTTTACTTTTTGACTACATTTTTTATAATTCTACCATATTATCAAAAGAAAGAGTACCCTTTCCATTTGTAATACCACCACCTTTATATGTTGAAATATGAACATTTACATTCGGATACTTTCTCATAAATTACACAAAAAGACCCGCGTTACCACTTTTTACTGGTCCATACGCATACGCAGACTCAGCATCACCATTGTCCATAGGCTTCTTCGATTTTATTGCCCGCACGGTCATAGGTATAGGCGATAACACTGTAACTTCTTCAGTTAATTTAATTCATCTAGCTGTTCAAAGAATATAGAACATAGTTCAAAAAATAATGCTACTGCCTCGTATTCACTATCAGTTACATCGCACAAAATGTGATACCAGAAAAAACTTTTCCTTTCATAATTTTTATCCAGATTTTTTGTTACCCAGTTTAACAACCAGCCTGAAAAATATTCTTTAAATTTTTGATCCGAATTATAAGTCCTGCCATTTATCAAATTACTTCCTATAAAGCCAATAACTAAATAATAAATATATTCTAGTTTAATTTCTTCAATATACATTCTCGGTGTAGTTTGTATACAGCTAATAAATGTTTTTATATCCATTATGTTTGCATTCCTCCTCAATGATCATATATTTCTTGTACCACACTTATCCATTTAAACTGATTTTTAAAATAAAAATCGTTCTCTTCCCTTATCTGAATAACAGGCCCGAATACCTGAAAAATCTAATTCCTCCATTACTTTTTAGGGTATAAACTGTATCGTTACCAAGTAAACTCAATTCGTAGAAACTAAAGTTGATTTTTTGTTGCCCTATATCAAAAAAGCTTTTATAATAATCTTGTTTTAACATAGTTTTATTATAACATGGAACGGAGAAAAGGTGGTTGTTGTTAATCATATTTTTTCTTTTAATGGATAAATTTCAGTGGCAGGTGTGGTCCGTATAGATCACATCTGCCACTGTGTAGGGTGGTCTGTTTCCTGACAACCCCTTTTATTTAGAATAAACATCCTTTTTAGGATAAACACATCGTCCTTTGAAGTAAAAATGCGTGCAATTCATTCGGTTTATTCAATATTAGAATACATTTGTTCCATTATCAGCCCGCTAAATATCGTCCCAGCATAATTTATCCCGTCTACCTGAAGGGATATAATCTCACAGCTTCCTTCTGTATCCGCACGGAATATCATCTTTAAAGTTCCTCCGTTATAGGTTGTCCCCGCAAAACGGGCATATGTTATTTCTCCTTCCTTGAAGCTGCTCCATTCCCCCTCCACGCAAGATGCCCTCAGCGCCTCATTAATGACGTTGTCACTACTGTAGTCCGTAAATTGCGCCAGACTGACACCCCTTGATTTTAAAATATCTTCCCCCCTCGCCATCTGGAAGAAAACGTATGCGAAACATAGGAATAATAAGCCTCCTGCAATCCAGTTTGCAATGCTTCCGCGCTGCATAATCCGTTTTCTTTTTGTAAACGTTTCCCTGTCCTGCTTCGGATTTTCGGAAAAAATATCCCCGATACAAAACTGCAGTTCCCAGCCCTCCTCTGATAAAAAATCGGGATTTATCCAAGGCCGTTTTTTCTGCATAATATAAAATCTTCCAGATTCCATTCTGGAAAAATACCGTTCGGATTTGCACTGAAAAAACATACTGCCGTGTTCGTCCTCTCCGATTTCCTCGACCAGAGGGCAGACCAGATTTTTCCGCACGATAATCGACACCTCTTCCGGTGTATAGCCTGTCAACGGGATTCCTTTATTTATGTTGAGTTTCCTTTCCAAAATATTACTGTATATCCACCACACGATCCTGCATACAACCACAAACCAAAACAACCACATGCATATGGCAAAAAGTACATCGTTCTGCATCAATTCTTCTATGTCTCTCATATCTCCATGCCCCCTTCCCCATCATTCATTGCCCGCAATTCCTTCATCAATTCCAGCCATTAAAATTGGATTGTTATTCTGATAGTACTCCTCTGTTTCCTCAGCCAATATCGTCTCTGTATACAGTTCATCACCATGCTTTGTAATCCATTCCACCTGCTGATATCCCATATGCCCATACACCGAATAAATACCGTCCCCGTTCTCCGATTCGTACAGGGATACCAGACCATAAAATTCTCCGACTTCGACAACATTTGCACTGTCATCAACCGTATAGACCGTGTTCGTCCAGTCTGCGGCACTGCTGCCCCATGACACAATCAGCTCCTCGACACCGTCATTATCCATGTCATAAGTGGCATACTCGCAGTCACTTCCATAAGCACTTTCATAATCCAAAAGTACGGCGCCATATAAATCATAAATGGAAATCGGCTCATCCATCATTGTCTGCTCCCCTGCCGTTGTCCCTTCTTCCGCGTATCCCCACAGGGCTGTCTCAGTGACACAGATATCATCATATTTTGTACCTTTCTGCCCCTCCAGAATTGTTATCTGCAAATACTGCGTCCGAACAGGTTCATCAAAGACAAAATTGTCTGTGTACAAACTGTATTCTATCTGCCCATACTGCCAGTCACAAAATTCTGCTTCAAACTCCTCCCCGTCAACGCTTATTAGTGCGCGTTTTATCTTTCCGTTGGCATGATAGACGGATTCATTTTTCATATAACCATTTAAAAATGAGATTTCCGACAGATAAACGGGGCATATAAATTCAATATAGATATATTCTCCTTCCCCCGTTCCGTCCGCGCCCTCGCTCCAGCAAGTTTCTCTGTCCCCGTCAAGCAGGGTTTCCGCCTTATAGGTCTTTGTCGTGTCCGTCAATTCCGATGATGCATAAATACTGCGTACATAACTGGAATCAAGCTGTATGATTTCAGGCATTTCCGGCATCGTGTTCCCGATGGAATTTTTCTGGGAAGTATCTGCTGCTGAAATATCTTTTTCAATCTCTATGACTTTATCCATCTCAGCAATCGGCGCTTCGTCCTCCTGCTGCACTGTAGCCTCCTGCATATCCGTCAGGAAATCCTTCTCATTTCGTTTTGGAGCAATGCTGATTAAGACAAAAATTATAATAACAGCGCTTACTGTCAGTACCGTTATGATTGGAACTGAAATGCCGCCTAACCGCCCCCCTCTTTTCTTTTCATCAATATTTCTTGTTTCCTTTTTGCCGTGCTGCACATTATCCTGCGAATTTATCTGTACTCTCGTACCGCACTTGGTACAAAACCTGACGTTTTCTCGCAATGGTGCGCCACATGCGCGGCACACCTGACTTTCTTCAGGCTTTACCATGTCAGTCGGGGGCTGGTTTTCTTTTAAAGCAGCTCCGCAGTCAGGACACTTTCCTGACGCCCCCGCCACTTCCTTTCCACAGTTTGTACAAGTCATTTTGTCACTCCTTTTCCTATCATTTCAAGGCTTTTCTATTTTTCTTTGTTATGATACCAGTATCCGTCTTCGTTTGTTGTTATAGCATCCTATACTTCCACTCAGTCATCTGATTCGTCGGCATTTACTGGCAGATATGCCAGATTACAGATATCCATGAGACAGTCTGCCCATACAGATACCTGTTCCCTGAGATACGGCACATCTTCTTTGTCCTGCATCTGCGCAAGCCGGGCAGCAACGCGCTTTTTTCTTCCCATATAGCTATCCTGTACCATTTTCAGCAACGTATCATATTCGGCAGGAACCAGAACCATTTCCCTGACTGTAGCCCGTATTATATTGTCAAATAATTTCTGATAGTGTTCCGGTGACATTCCAAGAATACAGAGCGCATATGCGTCGGCATCCTCCGCAATGCTATATGACGGCGTGATTATCCAATCTGCGGGAATCCTGTGAAAAGAACCTGTATTGCGCATTTTGTCAATATGGTCGATTTCCCCTTTTAAATAACACACGCCATGTCCTGTTAAGTCCGCTTCATTTTGCCCTGTTAGGCAGCGTCCTTCCATGTCCTTTAGAAAATACATCTCCTGACCAATTCCATAGCATAGCATCTCCTGTGTGACTGTCTCCCCATACACTTTTGTCCATCTCTGTACGTCTGCGACAGAGACACCGATGATGGCTCTCTCGTCTCCTGTGCAGTCTGCCCGATGGATGGAAAAGATTCCTCCCATGGCAGATGCTTTCCGAACAACACGAATGCTGAACTGCAAATCATCATAGTCAAGGCCTGCCCGGGCATACATACATTCATCAAGCAGATATTCCAATAATTTTGTTTCTTCTTCTGTCTTTCCCATTGTTACCTCTTTCTCCAATTTTAGAGTTTTGGATCTCTTTGTTTTTTCCTGTGATATTAGTATATCGCTTGGGATAGACAGAATTTGTCTATGTGGGAAAAATTATTGGTGATACAAGTTACTGTAGTTAGGAGTATACTATACTGTTTCGTTAACCGAGTAGGGAAGAGACATCTTCGCCACGCGCCCCATGCGCCGCCTTAACGGTATCTGTACATAAAAACAGAACAGCAAATCATCTGGGAAATGATTTGCTGTTCTGCAGCAGATACTATATTTCTAATTCTATTATACTAAGAAGCTCTTCATAACTTTACAGCTTAATCCTCGTAATGTCCTTTACAAGAAGCAATTTCCACCACATCACCCCGAATTCGATACACCAGCCTATTTACATCATCAATCCTACGGCTCCAGAAACCACTCATATCGCCCCTTAATGGCTCTGGTTTTCCGATACCATCAAAGTTTCCCCTCTCGATGTCTTTCAGCAGCACATTAATTCATTTTAATGTCTTTCTATCCTGCATCTGCCAGTAGGTATAATCCTCCCATGCCTCGTCGAACCATACCTTTTTCATTCGTCCACCTCGATGATGTCGTGTTCCACACCCTTTCCTGCATTGAGCGCTTGCACCCCCCTATGCAGATGTGCCATATTGCTTTCAGAATAAAATGGGTCAACCGATACCTCAAACGGAATCCTTTTTTCTCGTGTCATCTTTTTCGCAAATATAGTGATTGCAGTAGTCATATTCATTCCAAGCTCCTGACAGGTCTGTTCCATATTTCTTTTTAGTTCTTCATCCATGCGAATATTTACCAATGTTTGCGCCATAATAAAGCTCCTTCCTTAATTTTGTCTATATGTTATCATATGGTAAAGACTAAATCAATACATCGTCTTTATATTTTTTATATTATGGCTCAAAATATGCGATTACCCCTCAATTTTACAGCAAGAAGTCGATGCCACCAGCCCTGCTGGTGGTTTGCGTTAGCCCTCAGATTTGGTCGCAGTAATTGTTGTTACCAATAAGCTAAACAAACATCAGTATATTCACAGCTTAAGGCTATTTTTATGGAGAGACTTTTCTATTATACTTCTTTTGAATTGCGTAACTTACATATTTCCAAGTATTCTGTCAATGACACACACAGCAGTTTCCTCTTATCGTACTGTAAAGAATATATTTTTCCTTCCATATCAGAAACGATAAGTATTCCATCTATACCCAGATTCTCCAGCAAAAAACAGTCCACAGGAAATTTAGGATTCATCTCTCTTTCATGATTTGTAGTTTTCACAACATCCAAATAATCATCAACATTTATCCCTGTCCATTCTGTCGCATAAAAGCTAATCGCACCAAATTCTTTCAAATATTCCCTATATTCTTCTGGAAAGGTTATTTTCAAAACCTGTTCAGCCATTGTAATCTGTTCATCTGTACCGCTTTTAGTGTAGTACAAATTCGGCATTTCTTTTATTTTTTCTACAATATTACTCATTATTCCCCCCTCTAGCCCTTGCCTCCCAATAAGCGCTTCTTTCCTTTGCAAACTCCTGACGGTCTATCTCTGTTTCTTTCAGCTTATCATGCAGAATTGTATCATTTCCATTCATTCGATGTTCTTCTGGCAATAATTCAGCCAAGGGACTATCCGAATGTTGACCAATATGGTGTAACTCTATTATTTTTCCATCCTTATTTAAAGGAGGAAGCCCCTTTTCTGCACGTTCCTTATTACTTCTCCCCATCGAATCTTTTTGCTCACAGTTTATATCACCACGAATGAGACACTTTTTACCATTTATTTCCGTTTCTGTCAATCCTGCATTTTTATAGATTTCGTATTCTGCAATAGAATTAATATTATTAATGATTTCATCTGACCATCCCTGTTCTTCTTTAATATATTTCTTTTCCTTATCCGTTAATCCATCCTGTTTATCTTGAAAATAGGCTGGGTTTTCTGGCAGCCCATCATCACCCATCAGCCGGTCAAATTTCTGCCTTGCTTCATCTGAAATCGCCCTGTAATCAGTTTTCGTTGTTTTCGGAGCATCTGTCGTTTCATTCATCCGAAATTCCAAAACCATTTCCTCCTTTCACCACATGTTTCGCATCAGCATTTCAACCAATCGATTCGTCTCCGTTCTTTTCTGCATCGCAGCATTCTCCATTGCGAGATTCGCAATAATGCGACATTGTTCTATATCCTCGAATCCTTTAATATCCGGTATAAGTGTCTCGCACATATGCCGATACCATACAGAATATTCCTTTTCATACTGCCTTGACAATGATAATGCCCTATCCGAGTAAAAGAAGCCATACAAGGCAATTTTTCGATAGTGCTGTATCTCTTCCTTCTGGTTCGCATACAAGTATTTCTGGAATGCAACTTTAGTTCTCGCAGAGACGTTAAGCTGGTATATTTTATCCTGAAGATGCGTTACATATTTGTAATCTAGTTTGTTCCTCTCATTTATCGGCATAATAAGCAATCTGACATATTTTTGCCAGTCCGGTTCTACGAGATTTGCCATCAAGGATCTTATATAGTTCTCTGTCTTTTGCAAGAATGCAGGCTCCAGCTTACACAAAACAGGTTCCAGCCAGTTATTTTGGTAAACTGCCGACACGAACACAGGCAGTTTGGAAAGCTCCAGAATCTGTTCCTCCGACAAGCCTGCAGCCCTTCCAACAAGCTCACGATCAGACAAATCGGGCAAACGCAGAATAATCTTTGTGTTTGTGTTTCGGATTGCAGACATGTCCATTAGCCCCGGTGACTGATCTGCAATTATAAATCCTTCCCCATAAGTACGCATCTCGGCAATCGAATTCGCCAGCAACTCCACAGCCTTTCCTGCCACATTTGCACTTTCCTGACCTGTGTCCTGTGCAGTTCGCCTCAAGATATTATGTGCTTCCTCCAATACCGTTACATGGCGGAGCGGAAGATTCATTCCTCCCTCTGCCCCCATTCGATACTCTTGAAGCTTCATCACAAGAATTCCCATGATAAGGGACTTTGTCTCGGAAGAACCAATGCGGGATAAATCAACAATCACATTCTCATCAAACAGCCTGTACCCGGGAATTTCATTTGACGCAAATATCTGCCCATAAATTCCATTGGTAAGAGATTTTATCCTTGTGCATAGCGCCCCCTTATAATCCCCTTTGCTGTCTGCCGAATATTCGGATTCCTCCATAACTAGGTTAATCTGGTGCAGGACGTCCGCAAATGTCGGATACAAAAATTCCTCATACGAATTACTATATTGGCATTTTGACTGTGTCAAATCCCATCCTGCTGCCATATAGGAGCGCTCCACCGCTTCTTTCAGGACTGCGGGCATGGCTGCATACATTGGCCAGCAGACGTTAAAAATCTCAATCAGCCTGTCAATATGTTCCAACACATGAATTTCCTTCGGAAAACTAAATGGATTTATCCGAAGCAGCGGCGTTTTTTTAGGATTACTGCCGAATACATAAACGTCATTTCTATTCCCATACCGGTTCTTATACTCGCCCTTCGCAGGCTCAATTACCAAAAATTTAATCTTTTGATTTTGCGCATCCTTTACATTCCTCTGCATCAGTGTATCCAGCATGTGATAAATCATTGTGGATTTTCCGGAACCTGTAGATCCTGTGATAAACATATGCATGGTAAGGCTTTCCGAATCCAAAGACACTGTAGAAAAGTCTCCGTCAATCCTTCCCATATGATACAGTTTTCCTATCGGAAGTCCTTGATTCTCTGGAATCAAACGTACATTTCTTCCAAATGCCGCCATCGGAATCACCGTAATGCCATTTACGGATTTTTTAGGAAACCCTACTTGTATTGCCAGTTCATTGCCGCTTATTACAGAAGCCGGCGAGACAACAATCCGTTCTCCATCATCCGCATTTCCTGTATTACTGAAGCGAGGATGCACAAATGCCTCCAAATACCTTGAAATTAATTTTGTCTCGTCCTTCCGATACCATGTATTGATATGGGATGCCTGTATTCCCGAATCCTTTCCCCGCAGGATTGCATTATAGTTGCCCGCAACCGCAAGTGCCTCCTCCCTAGTATCCGCAAGGCAGTAAGACGCACATTCAAACGCCCCGAAGCTTTCACAGTTGTCCAGTCGTTCAAGATTGCGGTCAATTTTGTCCAGCAGCGCACATACTGTTCGATTTTCATAGTTCATCTGTAGACTCTTCCCGATTGTCTTTGACGAACCGATCGTCTCCGTGAGAGACTTACTGTGCTGGCTGGACTGCGTCCTTGTATCCGTTCTCCCATACGTATCTGATATGCCCGAACTTTTTCCTCTCGCATACCCGGCTCCCGCATTTACACTGAACACCTCCGGAATACCAATATTGACCCCGCCGTTTACAGATACCGACGAGAATTTTCCGTTAGACATCGTCTTACTTTGCGCCATCGCGATTCCCGTAGAAATTCCTTTGCTGATTCCCTCCGTGTTTGCCTTCGACAAAGACTGCGCGTCACTCTCTGACATGGTCATAGAACTGCTACGAAATGTTGACAGCTGTGTATGAAGCATTTCGTATCCACGTTTCATAACCTGCACTTCACTAGACGAAATCGGGTCTGCAATCATCAATATCGTATATTTCATTCCCCGCAGGGAATCAACCAGATTTTCTATTCCCTGCACATAGGAGGCTATTTCTGACTGTTTTTCATTTCTTGGCGCCACAATGCCTGACACTGACGATATACTCTTCCCCCCTTGTCCGCCAAAAATATGATTCTGTAGTGCTTCTACTTCTGACTGGGTAAGGCTTTGCATCTCCGCTCCTGCCATATTTCCGGACAAAGCACCCGAAAATGCCATTCTGTCCGCTTTTCTTCGTTCCTTGTCCGATATGACATCTCTTCGGAACTCCTTCGACAGGATTCCAATATAATATTCAATCGCTCCGCCATTGCTTGTGATAATGGTAACAAGCGTGCTTTTAATGGAATACGCGACATTGACAATCGTCGTCAGCTTATCCAGAAAACTCTCTTCCCTATTCCATACAAGCTTCGTCAACTTATAAAACGCCCCGATCTCCTTCACATCAATGTCGATGTCCATCGCAGAAGGACACAGGATTTCGTAGGATTCCAATTTATCCAGATAATCCTTGGTGATAATACTGGTGGCGTTGTCAATTGCACACACAAGCTTTTTATCCAATCCGGTTCTAACCACTTCAAGCGCATTTCCCATGTATCCACCCTCCTACCGCTTTGCCATTTCATGCTCAAGCAATTCTATATAAGCCTGATACGAGGCAATCTCCGCGTCCTTGTTTTCACATTCCTGTATCAGCATTTCAAATTCTTTATTCATCTCCACCAACAAGGAATCCTGCATATTTCTGCTTATCGCATTCATAGACTCCTTCAGTTCTTTAACTTTCGCAGTGAGCTTTGTACTCAGTTCATCATAAATTCCTGCAATTGCTTTTGCCTGTGCCTGCACCAGCGCTGTTCTCTCAGATGCCGAAGTCAGTCTTCCTGTAAATCTTCCTGCAATTCCATTCATGGCATCTGAAAAGTCCAAATGGAATACCGGAAACTCAATCGCACCCACAACCTCCTCCACCATAATTCGTATGATTGATGAATCATACTTTTCGCTGCCCATATCGAAATTCCTTATAACGACATCTAGCAGCTTTCGCTTAATTTCCTTTACCTGTATTGCCTCAGTAAATACCTCCTCAATCTGATTGGTGGCCTCCATGGCATATTTGCGGAGATTGTCAATGGCATCGCTTGCCACGCAGTACGAATAGTGCTCTGTGCGGGTTGTATACTCCGTATGACTTTTCCCCCAAGTCCACGGCTTATACCACGTAGAATCCGACACGGTATGCGCTTCCTGCACGGTTTTCGACCCTGTATACTCCTTTAAACTCGAATAATCCTTACTTGCCGACCGAAGCTCCCGAACTCCTTCCGCTTTTCTTGACTCAAGTTTTGCAGACAATTCGCTAAACACCACGGTAATATCCGCTTTGATACTGCCAATTTGTCCTTCTATCAATCTTCGCTGCTCTATCAGATTTTCCCGGTCATTTCCTGATAATACATCCAGACGTTTCTGTGCTTTCTCCTTATATCCCATCAGCAGTGTCCTCAATTTCTCCTCGGCATCCGGTATAAACCCTTTGGCTCTCTTTTCCAAAATGGCTTCCTTTTCCCTGACCACCTCATCAAAAATCTTCTGTACCGCCTCAAAATTGCCAAGCTGGCGAAGATCTTTCCGCAAGTCTGATGAAAATAGCTTAAGTGCAGAGGCGACATTGTTTTCCTCTGCACTGTAATCGTCTGAACTCTTTTTTGACATATTATACGCCATTGATGAAACTAGAATCGGTTCAGAACATTCAGAAATCACTTCGATCAACTCGCGGCTGCTTCCCCTCGCCTGCAAATCCCTGATAAATTCCTCCACTTTGGCTTTTGCGCGCCGTCTCAGTTTCCTTTCAATAATTTTACCTGCCTTGGGAATATTGTCCGCCGTATTTTCATCCTCCCCAAAAATGTCATCCTCCTCTGTGGGAATACGCAGAACATCCCGAACGCCGCTGTCATATTTGCTTGCAATCAGCACCAGTCGCTTTACGCCATTTTGCGGTAATTGACTGGAAAGCAGAATCCAGTCGCTCTTATCCAAAAAGCTTCCAGACTGACTAAGGAAAAACACAACATCACAGACCTCCATAAATTCCTTTGTCCGTATAGTGCGCGACGCAATCGGATCGTTGAGTCCCGGCGTGTCCACAATCGAGAGTCCCTCAAACTCTTTCTTGTGCAGAAAAAGCGTCACTGCTTTCACGATTGGCGTAAACTTCCCGTCTTCTCCTACATAGTCATTCAGATGTGCGATTAAATCCTCATATGTATCAAAACGAATTTCCTCTGTCTTCCGCTGCAGGTACTTATGCGGATCAACACCATTCCTTCTTACCATTGATACAATTTCTCTGGCAGATGTATAAATCTCGTCATCCAAATCCACACCCGCATTTTCTTCCAGTACTGACCACTCATCTTCTGTATAATACTCTATCTGAATCACATTTTCCTCTGCATATTCCATTTTGGTCAGTGTTGCCGTCTTTGGTGTCGATGCCTTAGGCAGAATCTCCTGACCCTCAAAAAGGAGTGTATTTAAAAAAGAGGATTTTCCGGCTTTCACCTGTCCTACCACACCGATATTAAGCTTTCTTTCTTCCCGGAAAAAGTCCTCTGTCTTTAACCGGAAATTTGCAATGAGTTTTTCCAGCCCGGCAATGTCTTCCTGCTTTGCCTTTACTGACAGATTGCATATGATTTTTTGAACATCCTCTATGAAATTAGTAAACTGGGCGTTATTTATTTGTAATATTTCCATTTTGCTTTCCTCTTTCTGTGGTTATATGTCATTTTTCACCAAAATCGATTACTTTCATCAATGAACTCAAATGTTACATTCTCTCCTTCATACTTCTTTGTCAGCCATTGCTCAATCTTTTTTCCTGAATCAGATGGGTGTGATATCACCCCAGCGCTTCCGCAAGAATATCCTTTTTCCACCTTAAATTGAAAAAGTGTGCCATCCTGCGATGCTTTTACATATGTTGTAGAACCTTGCTTGGGTCGATACTCCGCAATATTATCCCCTTTGCTTACCTTACTTATCTGCCTCACCTTCCATGACAAAGAATACCCTCCCCACAAATCGTCATTATAGACTTTAACGCAGACGTATCTGAACAAGCAAAACGCTTTTTCTATTGTGTTTTTACCAATACAATATTCATAATCGTCTATATATGGGAGTACTTTCTCAATATCTGTTTTTTTAGTATTTTTAATGTCCTGATAAAGCGCAATTTTAGCTAATATAACGCCTATCTCCATATATGATGCATCCACTCCCAACAATACGCATAACTGCGCAATATACTCTATAGCCTCCCCATTTGCCTCCTCAACAAAATTTGCAACAATAAGTGCATCTACAATAAAAAACAGTCCAAAATCTGTACGCAGAACCTCCCCAATCTCAGAATAAATATCTTTTCCCAATTCAAGACTCTCAGCATATGCATCTTCCAATTCCATATCCAACCGTGATTCTTCCAGAATCCATTGTATATACACCATTTTTTCTGTAATGCCGTTTGTATCCATCTGCATCACACTAAGCAATAATTCTATATAAAGTTTACAGGCATATCCGTCCTCCAAAAGGGCAAGTGGATGATTTGCAAACGGTACATTCTTTGCAAGCATCCGTATCATGTCATAATCCATTTCCATATTGTCATTTGAAGTACGGATTTCCTGAATCTCCCTGTTAATACAATCCAGGGAACTCGCCATATCCTGTACCATTACTTCCAGTTCTTTCACTTCTTTTTGTATATCCAATAAACTTTTCATTTCATCTCTCCAAATAAAACATTATATTATACTCACGACAGATGAAATCTGCCATTCGTACCGTGCCAACTGTAGCCGCAAAGAGGCACATTCCCTTATGTGGCTGTACGCATCATATGATACTCACCAGTCAGTCTTTTCGACCGCCAACATAACACGAATTAAAAACTTTTCTTCACCTAAATGAAATTAAATAATCTCAAACCGATTCTATTGTTACATCTGTTCCGTACTTTTCCTTCAGCCATTGCTTAATTTCTTTCTCCGTATCAGAAGGATGCGAAATCACCCCAATTCTCGTATAACTTTCAATTTCCCAAAAAGAAAATGTTGAAGAATCTTTTTTCTTATGTAACCGAAATCGAAAAAGTTTACCGTTCTTTGATGCATAAGCCGTCTGAGTCGGACCTTGTTTTCGTCTATACTTCGCAATTCCATCTCCTTTATTTACCATACTTCTTTGCTTCACCAACCATGTAAAAGAAGAATCTGCCCGCAAATCATTATCATTAATATCAACGCAAACTACTCTGCACTTTAGCCCCACTTTCTCCATAATATCTTTTGCTATACAATATTCATATTTATGTATAAACGGCATCACTCTTTCCATGTCTGCACTTTCTATATTGTCAACACTCTGTTCAAGTGCAATTTTTGCCAGTACAATACAGTTTTCAATGTATGATGCATTTGTTCTCATCAATGCGCAAAGCTTTCCAATGTATTCTGTCGTCTCTTCATTTGCTTTGCCAACAAAATTTGCGACAATAAGTGCGTCTACAATAAAAAACATCCTATATTCTGTATTCAATAATTCACCTATCTCAAAATAGACATCTTTCTCTAATTCCAGACTTTCAGCATGTACATCTTCCAATTCCATATCCAAGCATGATTCTTCCAGAATCCATTGTATAAATACCATTTTTTCTGTAATGCCGTTTATATCCATATGCATCACACTAAACAATAATTCTATGTAAATTTTACAGGCATATCCGTCCTCCAATTTGACAAGCGGATGATTTGCAAACGGTACATTCTTTGCAAGCATCCGTATCATGTCATAATCCATTTCCATATTGTCATTTGAAGTACGGATTTCCTGAATCTCCCTGCTGATACAATCAAGGGAATTTACTGCACCCTGTATCGTTGCTTCCAGTTCTTTCACTTCTTTTTGTATATCTAATAAACTTTTCATTCCATCTCTCCAAATCATACATTATATGTACACGGCATACTTCCTTATGCAGTTGTGTACATCACATGATACTGAGCAATCAGTCTTTTTGACTGCCAGTATAACCTGTTACTCCTCGTAATAAGTCATTAATACGGATATTCTTGGAATCAACCGCTAAGTTATCTCTGATTTGTTCCGCCAGCTCACTTGCATACTCGCCCCCGCCTGCTTTTTTATTGATTACTGGCTTTATTCCCCGAAATGTTTCTTCCAAGAATGTCTCAACGGAAGGGTTTGCCTTTATCCCCTTTTCTTTCAGGTACTCTTCAAGCAACCGCAGCGGACTTTGGTTTTTCTCCTGAAGCAAATCGATTTCCGAAGGCTCTGGCATCGCAATCCCTACGATATCCGATATATATTTAATTTCCGTAAAAAACGCATCCTGTAACTCCTTTAACTGTCTGCTGACGTTTTTCAGCTCATTTACAGAGCCTTGTGCATCTCTTACAAGCTGCTGTAACGGCTCCAATACCTCTTCATCAATATCCTCCGCAGTCAGCTTTGTGAGTGATAGGTTTAACTTCCGCAGCCTTTGGTTCTCCTCGTCGATTTCGTCCTCATAGAAATCCCTGCAGCGCACAAAAAGTTCCTTAAAATTACGTGCAAAATTGGACTCATAAACCTCCTCGTTCCATGCCGCAATCTGCTTCCTAATTTTCGCGGTATCCGCTTCAATATAGTCCGACAGCGCATCATCCTCAATCTGTTCTGACTTACAGCTGAATGCACAGACATCAACGAACAGGATGCCTTTCAGTTCAAGATTCAAACGTATTTTCGCTATGATTTCCTGCAAATCTTCCAAATTCTTCTTGTCTGCCTTATTGACAATGATTAATTTCGGTATATCATCGCGAAGAGTTTTGATAAACTTAATATCCTCCTCCGTAATCGTCCCCGCATCCGCCTGCACAAACCACAGAATATAATTGCTCGCGTTCAACTGCCCCCTCGCAATCTGTTCATCTGTCTTGGCAGAATACTTTTCCGAGTCTGGCTTGGAATAACCCGGCGTATCCAGAAATGCTATATTCTCGTACTTATGCAGCGGAGTCGAGAAAAAGATATTCTCTAAAATATGTCCCAGCGTAACGCCATCCGATACCGTATGGTCTTCCTCGTCCTCCAGCTCCCCAAAGCCATGCGCAACCTTTCGAATATCCCGCGGCTGCATCTGTACCTGCGCATCAAAAACATTGATTCCCATAACTTCGTGCTTTTCACCGCTCACGATATAAGTCGGAACGGAAGTTGATGGGTCAATATCTGCCGGAAGCACCTTGCGCCCCATCAAAGCATTTAAAAAACTAGACTTTCCACTCGAAAAACCACCACCAAGCGCAATAACATTCTTCCCTATCAGCTTGTCATACAGGATAAAGTCACGAAACTTCTCGTACTCCGACTTAAAATCCGTATACAGCGTATAAAAATCCTCCGGTGCATGTTTCCCCAATGTATCGGGGATTTTTTTTCTGATAATTTCCTCAATTTTGGTCAAATCAACCACCAGCTCCTGATTTTTCCCCGGTTGCCGCATAATACTGCAAAGCAGTTCAAAATTTGCCAGTAGTGTTTCATAAGTCTCTGTCTCACACTGCATTTCTACTACCTCCATTCGCTGCTTACTGTAAAATCAAATCCCGCAATTCCTTTAATTTTGCCAAATCATTTTGTATCCCTATTACATACTGCTCTTTATCCTTCTTTTCATCGTCTATTCTTGCCCGTACATCAGTCATCGCTTTTTCCAGTGTACTGCGCTGACGCGCAAGTTCATCCTCTATGGAGGTATTCATCAACTTAATCTGTCCCGTGACAGCCGTCCGAATACCGTGCTCCACTTCCCGCATAATCTGCGGATAGACCTCGGCTTGCAGTTTCATGCGGATTTCGTTGCGCATCTCCTCGCGCTGTTTCTCTTCCTTTTGTTTATTAAGAAATGCCATAATGCCAGCTGCTATAAGTCCCAGTACAGGAACTCCCAATACCAGCCCTGCTACGATAGCGACAACGGATGTCGTAATGCTGCTCTCTGACTCCTTTAAATCATAATGAAAGTTTACGCAGACATCCCCAAGCCCCTCTCCATTGAAACATTTCTTGACACGCTTTAAGTATCGCTCCATTTTAGGAATCAGCCGCTCGCTTACGCTTATATTAACCGCATTTCTGACAACAGTATTCAGATGGTCATTGATGCTCTGCTTATTCATTGTCATCGTCACAAATGTAGATTCCTCCGCTTCGAGAGCCTCTTGAACATCCATCTTAATCTCCTCTACAATGTCCGCAGTCTGTGTATCAAATTCATCCTTTTCTGTCATAAATCCGTCCTCGAGTACACTTAACTGCCTGACAATTTTTTCTTCCTCCTCATCAAGCCCCGACTCGCTCAGCTCCTCGCTTTTTAACAGTGTTTTCAAGTAGCTTTCCGTGTTGTCCAACGCGCAAAGCGTTCCTGACTGAAACTTCCTTGATAAAATTCCCTGAGACTGCTCCTGAATCATTCCCAGAAATTCTTTCACTTCGTCAGCCTCTCCTGTATAACTGCTCGTCAGGCAGATTTTGATCTCCCTATCCCCAATATACCGTTTCAAATTTTCTTTCAAATTACAAAGCGTTTCCTCAAATGCGTCATTACACTTATCATTTTTGGTTACAACAACACATATAGGCATTTCATTCAGCACAAGTTCTTTTAGTATATTTCCAACACTTGCACGCACAATCAAATCATCTGCCGGAAATGCAACTATATATACAAGGCTCTTGGGAAGATAATTGTCTATCGCTTTATTGTGTATCTCAAACCCTGACTCAAACCCCGGCATATCCACAATCATCACGTCCGGAATTTTTTCCAAAAAAGAATTTTGCAGACCAATTCTTACATGTGTAACTTTATTCGCATCAGTTTCTATTCTCCGGTATTCTTCAAGTTCTACCTCTTCACAGTTCCCATTTTCCATATAAAGGCGCACATAGTCGCTGTCTCCGCTAAAGACAATTTCCGCAGGCACTGCCGTCTCGGGCGTGATATCCTCTTTCAGAACCTTTCTTGAATATCCTAAAAGTGTATTCACAAGCGCACTTTTCCCAGAAGAAAACTTCCCTATAACCGGCGTGCAGACCTTTGCCTCTGAAATTTCTCCCAATATGTCATCAATGTATTCCACTTTCAGCCCATACACGCTATTGATATCCTTCAGTTCCGTTAACGCACTGATTATATTCTCCATCTCGATACTCCTTTGTTTTTCTATTCTTCTATGTATTTTCTCTGCATTACCTTTTAAAATTATAGTCAGAAACTATGTCTCCAAAACTTCCACCGCCTCCCCCTGGCTTCGAAGCCACATATCAATCCCTTTGCCAAACACCTCCGCCGCCACGATATACCCGTCCTCGTCGTGATGGATAACCTCCGCCGTCGGCAGTCTGTCCTTCACTGCCTCGATGGAATCCCCCTTGTAGCGGAATTTCACGCGCCGCAGTTTTCCGCCGTACATAAACTGTACCCTTTTGCGAAATTCTCCCTCCTCAAAGCGGTCTTTATAAGGAATATAAAATTGTTCTTTCAATATTTTTAAGCTGTTGATGCGGTCAATGCGGTAGATCGTCGGAAATGCGTCATTGATGACATCAAAATGTTCCCTGACCTCGTCCGCATCGTCAATAAACGCTGCCATATAAAAATAAAACTCCGAAAAGATGATGGATACTGGCTTAAGCTTTCGTTTGACAACCTCCTGCCCTTTCATTTTCCGGTACTCGATTTCTATGTAATGACAGTTCTGTATCGCCTCGCCGATACTCCACATGGTATCGACAAAAACTGTATTGTGCTGCGGCTGCACATAATAGAACTGTTCATTTTGAATCAGTTCCCTGACAAGCTGGTGGTTTTCGGGTCTCGCGCAGCAGTCCACCAGACGCTGCAGCATGGAGTCCATTTCCTTTTTCGTAAATGCCCTGCTGTCCAAAAGAATTTTACAGATTGCAAGGATTTCACTGTTTGTAAATTTCATTCGTGAAGCCTGCACAAGCTGGTAGCTGTCCTTTGCACGGTCATATTCCACAGTGTTGACAACGCTCGTGTTCTCTACATTCAGCGACAGGAAATTGCGGATTTCATCAATGTCACGCTGAATGCTCCTCGGGCTTACACCGTATTTTACAGCCTCCTGTGCTTTATAGAGCGCGCCGCCGTTCATCAGTGTTGTATACATACTGAGTACACGCTCCATTTTCCCGTTTTTTTCAAATTCGTTATCCATGCTTTTCACTCCATTCCAATGTCTATACTTAATAATGACATATATATTCTAATTTTAACGGAATACTGTCGATTTTACAAATAGTTTGTCGAATTTCCACTACACTTTATACTTCCAAAATAATCCAGATTAATAAATACCCATCTGCGGCACAAGTAATTTCTGAACAGTTCCGAAGCCTGCATCTCATCATATACATTCCAAATTATCTAATGTTAAAATTATATAATTTATACATGAGTTATGCAAGCAGTTTTTAACGGTTATAATAAAATAAACAGGAGGATTTTCAATGGTACGTTTACGGGTTTTAGATATATTAGAGGAACAAGATCATACCAAATACTGGCTTTATAAGCAGATGGAAATGAGTTACCAGAATTTTTCCAAACTCATTAATAATGAAACACGTTCCATTCGCTATGAAAATATTGAAAAGCTCAGCAAGCTTTTGAACTGCCCCGTAGGCGACCTGTTTGAAACAGTAAATGCTCCTGATGATGAAGACTGCTGAAAGCAGCCGGATTCTTTTATTTATTTATCATGATTATACCACGTTGCATGGACACATGGCTGTCCATGTTTTTATTTTTTCCGGTGAACTGTCTAGTTATTTTGAACTGGATGCAGGTTAAGGAAAATATATCCACCGCGCAATGCAGATATCACAGTTTTTACGGCGCCTTTTTCTACAATATCTGACGCATCAATGGCGAGAACCCGATAAGGCTTCAGCCATTCGGATTTCTTATACTGAATGACTGGATTCGGCAGAATATGCTGTGTAAGCCAGATAATCAAGTCCTTACATTTTAAAAACCTTTTCATAAAACCGACATCGCTTATTCTGCCGATGCCGCTTATCAAAGCAAACTGGCTTACATCAATTAATGACTTATTGCCGGATAGATAAAATAAGATCAGGCGCAGCAGATCAAAAGGATTTTTAATTGTCCGATTTCTCGTAATCGCTTTTTTCCCAATGCATGCCTGTTCATAGCCTGATGGCAATAGTTCTACTAAATCATTTGTATTCATAAAATTCGCCCTCTTTGATTATAAAATGAATTTTATGAATTTACAGTAACAAAGTTAGTACATACGGGACGTAGCACCATTGACAAAAGCTGACAACTCTGATAGCCTCCAAGCAACAATCCAATAAATTTTTAGCCACAAGTGTTACAAAAAGCTTGATTATTTCAAGTCCGCTTTCATTGTATGCAAATACAAGGCGCTGCCCGTTTGGATAGTCCACAAACCGCAGCTGCCCCTGTCTGTAATTGAAGCCCCAGCCCTTTCCCAGACAAGATTCTTCCCTGCTGGTGGAGTAGTAGGTGCGCTCTTATTTTCAGCGCGGCTGAGATCTCCAGTCTGCGATTTTTTCACGTTGTCAAATCCATTGCTGCGAATGATTGAAAAACAAGAAAATATATGATACTATAATTGCAAAACAATACAATCCATTTCCCAATGAAGTAAAGAACTATACTTCTTCCATGGAAATGTATTTCTTCCATGCTTACACGCAGGGCAGTCCGTCAACTCTGCTGACAGTTTTCTAATGTGAAGAACTTTCATATATGATTTTTTACATTGATGTCCATATACCTAAAGAAACTATTTCAGATTCATTCTTGGAAAAGCAGAATAATTCATAAAAATTTACCAAAAAGAAGAGAGCGACAGAAAATATGGATACACAGGATAAAGAAAATACGCAGAAAAAAGATACTGACAACCCACATGACAAAGGATACAAGAGAATATTTTCTATAAAGAAGCATTTTCTCCACTTCATCAAAAAGTACATCGCGCTTGAATGGATGATGGAGCTCGAAGAAAAGGATTTGGAACTGATTGATGGTCTACAAAGTGTATACAAAGGAAGACGTCGTATATTTATTCTTTCTTCTTGAGCTGCAAAGTTACAATGATTTTACGATGTCCTTTCGGCTGCTGATCTATATGACAGCGATCTGGCTTGACCACTTTAAAAACTGTGATAAAAATGAACGCAGCAAAAAGGGCTACAAGCTTCCAGCCATTATGCCCATCGTCCTGCATAACGGTGAGCGGAACTGGACTGCCTTGTGCAGGTTCAGTCAGATGATAGACCACGCAGAGCTATTTGGAAAATATGTTGTAGATTTTGAATATGCGCTTGTATCCGTCAATAAACTCACAGAATCCGAAATCAGCAATTCCAATACACTGATTGACAACATTTTCCTTGCAGACAAGAAACGGACAAGGCAGGAATGGACAGACGGCATTGCAGAACTGATGCCGCGGATCAGAACAATGGATACAAATGACTTAAATGAATGGATTACATGGTTTTCAAATGTTATAAGAAAACTGAACGAAAAAGAACGGGTAGAATTGATAACGCAGTTAAAAGAAGGAGATGAAAAGGATATGTGTAGTTCATTTGAAAGACTTTTAAAAAAAGAAAAGGCAGATGGCAGAGCGGAAGCTATAATTGAACTTCTTGAAGATCTGGGAGAACTCTCAGATTCACTCAGAAGCTGTATTATGGAACAGACTGACTTAGAATTGCTGAGAAAGTGGCTTAAAGCTGCCGCAAAAGCAAAATCTATAGAAGAATTTGAACAGGCTGTAGGACTATTGCAGGTATAGTAAGGAACTAGAAGCCTGTCAAGGTAAGCCTTCCAACATTCCAAGAAATTTGATATAATCTCCTATGGCAGTTTTAAAAAAAATATCGAAAACCGAATAAAATCAAGAGCCTTAATAAATGCCTTAAAACAGGTGATTTAGCAACAGGATATTATTTATAAAATGGTGGTATTATTTACAATAATCTGTCGAATCTGTTTCTTTGCTACTGGTATAAAAATATTTTTTCTACTTACAACTGATATTTATAATCATATAAGTCTTTTCGATTGCAAATATAATCACCATCTCCAAAAATTATCACCATTTACTCTAAATAGTAAATTAAAAATTTTTTGAAAATCCCATTTTAAATAGCGCCACTCTTCTTCACTTTCATCTGCAATCCCATCTAATATATATTGTTTATCATTAACTCGATCCATATCAAACAATAACATATCTGAATCAAATAAATTAACCATAAATACTAACCACTCTTCTTTTAGTCCATCATAGCCGCATAGTCTCTTTTTCTCTGTATAATTAATTGCCTCTTCTAATGAAAAAATCATATATCCTGAATCTTCATCATCGTTATATAAAATAGCACCATTTGACATTAATAAAAATTTTTCATAGTCATCTGGTAATCTCAAATTAAATTTATTTTTTAATATTTTTAACTGCTCTTTACAAATTGGCTGATTCCATTTGAATGTACATTTTGTAATATTACCAAGTAAATCTGTACACTCCAATGTCCTTTCTTTTTGTGTTTTAATATACAATTGTTCTAAAATATAATACTTATTTATCATTTTTTCCTCCAAAAGATTTCCACCAAGTATCCAAAGTTGTTCCCTGTGATAGCCCTGCTTCTCCTCCTCTCTCATGCAGAAGCTGTCCATTGTGGTATACAAAGCTGGTCCGCCTGCATCGGTTGCTTTCTCATACACCGAATCGCCAAAGATGTTATAAATGCGCGCTGCACCTGCCTGCCGTCGCGGTCTGTGTGGCGTGCAAGATTGCCTTCTTCGTCATACTAGAAGGTTTCCTTATATCCAAGTTAGTCTGTACGCTCTCGGACTTTTCCTAGACTGTTATAACGGTACTCGATGGCATTTCCGTTAATTTAAAATTCTTAAACTATCTTCCACAAACGAAAGATTTTTTGTATCACAATTAACAAAAATATTTTCATTATCACTTCCTTTCATTCCTTTCTCTCCTACCAGATGCACATTCTTGAATATAACCGATTCCATTCTGTTATTGTAAAAACCTCCACTAAGTTGTACATCTTCAATCTGCATATTATAAATCTGGTTATCCGATATTCCTCCCTCTATAATACAAGAGTGTTCTATCTTTCCGTCCTTCATTTCTATTCCAAACAATGCAATTTTCCATTTTAAGTCCATATTTTTAAAATTGCACCCTGAAAATTTACATTTACTAATTCTCGACAAATGAGCATCATGCAGGGATACACCCTCAAATTCACAATTCTTAAAACTGCATGTTTGCACATCAAGCTTACCGCTTCCAAGCGTGTCATAAAATATACAATCTAAAAATTTACAATTATCTATTTGGAAAAATCCTCTTCCACAATGATTATCAAAAACAACTTTTTCAAAAACACACTTTTTGATTAAAAGGTAATCTTTAATCCATTCTGACTGTAATGTTGCAAATCTACAATTCTGTATTTTTAGATCCTCTAAATATACCATTCCGTTTTTTAAATATCTTGTTGCATCAAAATCTTCCATCGTATACCTCCTCACGAGCACTCCCAAGTTCCTTATTTTAATTTTCATGCCTACAACATATTAATCCACAAGTGTCACATTGATAAAATAAATTTCCATCATCATAATCCTCATCTATTTCCCATTCCAATGTAACATTTTTAAATATCACAGAAGCCATTATATTATCAGTAAAATATGCCATTATTTGCGTATTATTCATCTGCAAATTTAGAAATTGGTTTTCTACCATATTTGAACTAAGAAAATATATATCTTCAATAGTTCCTCCACATATTGTTTGAGATATAAATTCAATATCACGATCTAATTTCATATTTTTAAAAGTACATTCAAAAAATCCATTTTCTTTAATAGTTGATTGTTCACCTCTCCACTCCATAATAATATTTTCAAACATACAATTTTTAAATATATTATCTGTTAATTCCACATATGTTTTTCCTAAGTTGCCATAGAACACACATTGTTTGGCTTTACATTCAATAAAAATCACACTTCCTTCCCCGTCCTCATAATGACCCTCAAATACTACATTTTCAAAAGTACATTTTATAAATATAATTCTGTTATAGTGTGACGAATCAATCCTACAATTTATTATACTAAGATTCTCTAAACGCACCTCTTTATCTTCTCCATACTTTGTTAGGTCAAATATTTTTATTTCACTCATTTGCTTCCTCCGCAACCATTACTCTTATTTTTTTCTTGATATTGGTAGCTATAATCGTCAAAATTTATTTGAGCATAGTATTCCATTGCCTCTTTTTTGGTCATTGCCTTAGCTTTTCCATTATTCGAATACAGATTCAGTCCATCTCCCTGATATACATACTCCTGCATAAACCGTCCAAGTATCGGATTATAGTACCTCGCTCGCAGATAATACTATCCTGTTTGCTGGTCATACTACTGGCCTGCGTAGCGGATTCGGTTGGGTAGCTCTTATTTTCATTATTTCTGATAATTGCGTCTGGATCTTGTTTTATTAACGCAACGACATCTCCCACTGTGAAATTATCACCAAGATTTTCCTGTACTGATTCGATTAAACTGGGTAATTCTTTTCCATAAATAAAAGTTACCATTCTTGCAGCATCAAGTTCACTTAATTCTTCCATATGCGCCCCCTATACTTACTCCTGCATTTCAATTTTTTTTCTACGTATTAATTCCACTGGAAGCCAGTCTTTTTTTTCATATTCAGACTCCTTTGCTTTTAACCGATATTGTTCCGATATTTCAGGATCTATTTTCAAAAAATCCTCTTCTGTATATGTTTCACATATACAAACCCAAAGACGGCACCCGCTTCCTTTTACATGCTCATTGTAAAAATTAGTTACGATTTCCTCCGTTACTATGTCAAGCTCTGTGTCCTCCAATCCCAACTCTGGCGGAAAAATAACAAAGATCCTGATTTCAGTCTGTATATTTTTTAATGCATCCTTAATCTTACTTTTTTCATAAATTCTTTGTCCAAAGATACCGGACCACAAAGGCGGAAATGTAATAATCTTACATTCTTCTTCTGTAACTTCCTTCCATTCTTCGCTCATCTCATCTCTAATTTTACTGCTGATAAACTTCCAACAATAACCATCCCTTATTTTCAGCACTCTGTTATCTTCCAACGACACTGGGTACACTTCTGTCCAAAAAGCATAACCATCCTCTTCATCTTCCCAGGCTCTATATTCACGCGTAAAATAATCGGGTTGCGCGAAAGGAATCGGACTTCCGTCGCCGCTTTTCGGCTTGGGATCCACACAAAATTTACGCCCATACTTTTCTTCCAGATAAGCCTTTACATCTTCTGGATAAGCGGCTCTTAGTTCTTCGTTCTGTCTTTTCTGTTCCACTTTTCCCCCCCACCAACTCCTGAAGCAAACAACTCCTACTACAATTGGGCTTATTTTGATTAGAATCATGCATATTATGATTAGAATCTTCTTCTTTGTTCCCATACTTTCTCCTTTACTAGATATGTATTTTTTCGATCTATTACTTCGGCAGTTATTAATCGACTCATCTATTGTATTTAATATTTGTTTCTATTCAATAGCGGAAGTAGTATTATAACGTTATAATGCTTATACGTCATTTTTCGTAAGTACATTTTTATAATCCCCTACTAGATTTATCAGATGCTCCTCAAACTTCCACATTGGCTCCATCAATGTTTTTAAATGAATCTTTTCCTTGACAGAATTTTTTTGCAACAAATACTCATGACCATATGCATACAGGAAAACTCTTCCCCGACGGAAAAGGCAGTCACTCCTGAAAAGGCACAGATGGATACAAAAAACGAACGGCTTGCGGTATTCATCTACTGATTAAACAATCCCTGTTGCTGCCGACAATGTATATTCCAGCCTTTTAAGTCCTTTATCCCCTGTTCTGACCGCTGGACGTAAAACCGAAATTGGTATATATTTCATTTCATTGCGCAAGTATGCCCATTACAATTTCAGCAGACCGTTCGGAAGCCGTCTCACAATTCTGCTCAAAATTTTCAATTCCCATATGCTCCGCCGTGTCCGTAATTGTCCGCACACTCAAAAATGGAACACGGTTGACATGGCAGACATGCGCAGCACTAGCTGTCTCCATATCAACGCAGAGCGGCGCATATTTCTGGTTGATCTCGGCCCTTTTTTCATCTCCAATAAACTGCTCCCCAGTGACCATAGTTCCAAACCAGATGGGAAAATTTGATTTTCCGGCATACTTCTGGGCTGCTGCATAAAGTCCCCTGTTGGCCTGAAAGCAGTTCTCAGCCAGCCACGGATGAAATTCCGTCAGAATATCCTCCGCAACATCATGATAAATCATTTTGTCCGAAATAACTGTATCAAAAAGCTGCACCTTCTCATCCATTCCCCCGGCAGTACCAGCGTTGATCATGATGTCCACCTCAAAAATATCAATCAAAAGCTGCGCGGCAATTGCTGCATTCACCTTGCAGACACCGCTATACACCGCCACAACATCAGCCTGCGCTATGTGCCCACAATAAAATTTCAGCATTGCTTTTTCCGTGATCTGCGGTGACTGTATATGTTTCAGAAATGGCTTTAGTTCTGTGTCACTGGCACACAATATTCCAATCTTTTTTTGTTTTTCCATACTTTTTTCTCCCTGATTGTATTAGATTAAAATGTCCATGTAAGCCCTACCCGATAATTATTCTTTATCTGTTCCAGTATTTCCCCCTCCAACGGGCGCAGTGTATTGATTTCTTTTTGGAAAAGGTCTATTTTTCTTAGTATCTTCACTCTGTCACCATCCTTTCAGATCTACTGTTATCATACCACAATACTCTTAAAAAAGCAGCACGAAGTATAGGGTTCTTTCTGAACTTTGGGTATAATCAATAAATAAGACAGGATTTACACCTGTCTTATTTATTGATTTATTACTT
>ERZ808028.496-NODE-496-length-32526-cov-21.547074_pt1 | contig 32526 bp, 25 predicted proteins | sample MGYA00380184_ERZ808028 | MGnify/ENA primary metagenome ERZ808028 (study PRJEB31490, sample SAMN06133397) | mouse gut metagenome | isolation source: J8_1 | host: mice | place: China: Chengdu | collected 2015-05 ...
CAGGACGCCGAGTCCACCATCCGCGACACCGACGTGGCTTCCGAGATGATGAAGTACACCAAGAACAACATCCTGATCCAGTCCGCCCAGGCCATGCTGGCCCAGGCCAATCAGGTGCCCCAGGGGGTCCTTCAGCTCCTCCAGTGATAGGCTTTCCTATCGTTCTTGGCAAAACCGCATAGACACCAAGGGGGGCGGGCCTCGGCCCGTCCCCCCGTTTTTTGCAATGGGGCCTGTGGGAAAAACGCTGTCCAAGACAACGTCTTTCCCATGCGCCCCAGAAGAAAAGGAGAGATACGCCATGTCAAAACCGCTGCTGTCCATTGGGATGATATTCAAAAATGAAATTCGCTGTCTGGAGCGGTGCCTGAAATCCCTCCAGCCCCTGCGGGACGCCATCCCCTGCGAGCTGGTCATGGCCGACACCGGCTCCGACGACGGCAGCCGTGAGATTGCGGAAAAATACGCCGATATTCTCTTTGATTTTCCCTGGGTCAACGATTTTTCCGCCGCGAGAAATGCGGTCATGGACCGCTGCTCCGGGGCGTGGTATTTCTCTGTGGACGCAGACGAGTGGCTGGACGAAGACATTGAGGAGCTGACCGTCTTTCTTCAGCGAAGCGACCGGGAGCCATATGATGCCGCCGGGGTGCGCGAATACAATTATTACTCCACCGATCCCAACGGCGGCTACGCCGTATTCACAGCCCAGCGGCTGCTGCGGATGTCGACGGGAATACGATATCAAAACCCGATCCACGAGGTTTGGCCTTTAAGCGGGCACGAGCGTGTGTCCTTGCTCCATACCGTGCTGTATCACGACGGTTATGTTGATTTGGGCGGGGAGGCCGGCAGGGAAAAGCGGGCGCGCAATCTGGGGCTTCTTCGGGAGAGGCTGCGAAAATACCCCAATGACTTGGGCATCCGCGTGCAGATGATTGAAAGCGATGTAGGAGAGGCCGACTATCTGAAGCAGGTCCGCCGTACGGTGGCGCTGCTGCGGAAACGGCCCCTTGGCTGGGAATTCCACGGCCCCGCGATTATGCGCTATGCCGTTTCTGCGGCCCTGGACGAGGATCTTCCCGAGATGGAAGAGTGGCTGGAATTGGCGGAAAAGTGGTTCCCCGATTCCTACTGCACCAGAATCGACGCGGCCTTTATCGCCACCATTTATTACTATCAAAAAGAAAACTATGAAAGCTGCGTTCGATGGGCGGAAATTTATTTGAAGGGTTTAGCTGATTTTAACGCTGGAAAAAACGTATGTGCGGAACAGCTGCGGGCGGCTTTAAAGCGGGGAAGCCCGACCAGCGAATCAAGTGTGCGAATTCTGCTTGGGCGTTCTTACTATGAGATTGGGAATATGGAACAGGCGGAAAATGTCATTACAGCAATTGATTATGGTTCTCTGGATATGTACTGGACCGCAAATTTGTTGATGCTTCAGCAGCTTTTGCATTTTCGCACCGGGATCAATACCGTACCACTGATTATTGCCTTTTGGGATGGTATTTCCGCGCCGGTCCCCAGCGAGGAATATGCCCGTCAGCGCGTTGTGCAGTTTTTGGAAACTGGAAGCCGGGTATTCGGGCCGAAATATCATGAGGAGGAGGATTTGGAGCACTTTCAACGCCGTACATATACGCTGTTTCCTCCCCTGCGCGGCAAGTGCGAGCTGGGTAACGCCGCCGCCGCGCTGGACGCAGCATCCGTCCCGGAGGCGGAAGATATCCTTCGCTCCGTGAAAAAATGGGATGAGTTTCCGATCTTCGCTTTGCTGGATCTTCTGGAGCGCGGCGTTCGTCTGCCTCTTCCAGGGAAGCAAATAAATATTGAGCAAATGGACAGCTTGGCATCACGGCTGGCCAACGGCGGGGAGCGGCTGTTCACTCTTGCCGTACATACGGCGGGACAGACCGGTTCTGAGGACCGGCAAGGTTTGTGCTGGGCGCGCGGGCTGCTGTTGGCCGCTGTGCGGGAGTATCCATGGAACAAGGAAGGGCGAGACGCAGGACAAGGCATGGTGCTGGCCCGTTCTTTTGCAAAAACTGAGAAGAAATTTTTGCGTCAATGCTATGTTCCTGAGATACTGCAGGAAGATACACTGTTTATCCTTCCTCCCATGCACCGGTTCGGCTGGTATTGTGTCCGGGCCTTCGACGCTTTGGACGCGGGAGACGCGGCAGGCTATGTGCGGTTTCTCCGGGAGGGGCTGGCCGTCTGTGAAAGCATGAGAGATATGACGCAGTTTCTGCTGGAGCACACGCCGGAGCTGCATAGGCCGGAGCCTTCCGCCGAGCTGAACGCTTTAGCCAAGCAGGTCAGGTCCGTATTGTCCAGCTTCGCCGCGGACGACCCGGCGGTGGCGTCGCTGAAGCAGAGCGAAGCGTATCGGAAAGTGGCGCACCTCATTGAGGGGATGGAAGCCGCCGCAGCAGAAGGCCAGAGATCAGTATCTCAGAAAACATAAATCAGCATAAGCGCAGGCAGGCAGCCCCTCTCCCTTCCAGATTTCCCGCTATGCTGAACAGAAAGGAGCGCTTGCTATGCAGGACCGCGGCGTGGTGCAAGTCGTGAATACCGACCACTTGCCGCCCCCCACGGAGGCGGACGATCTATATAATTCCCGCAAAAATGCCTATGAATCATTGTCGGACGGCTCGCCTGAGGTGACCATTCTCGTAATCGCGTACAACCGCCTGGAGAAAACAAAGCGTTGCGTTACGTCCATATTAGAGCACACTCAAGAGATTGATTATGAGCTCCTGCTGGTGGATAACGGCTCTGAGCCAGACACGCTGGACTATTTCCAGTCGGTACGGCATTCTCAGAAGAAAATCATTCGAATTACTAAAAATTTGGGGGAACAATATGCCCTCAACCTGGCTATGCGCTCCTTTTCCGGTCGATACTTTGTGCGGGTGACAAACGACGTAATCGTGACAAAAAACTGGCTTTCCAACCTCCTGCGCTGCATGGAGTCCGATCCCCGCATTGGAATGGCGGCCCCCGGCTCCTCCAATATCAGCAATTTACAGGAAATCCCGCTCTCCTTCTCCTCCTATGATGAGATGCAGGAAAAGGCCGCGGATTATAACCAGAGTGACCCTCGAAAGTGGGAGGAACGGCTTCGGCTTATCACTGTGATTATGCTGGTCAGGCGGGAAGTGGTCGAAGTAACGGGAATGATCGACCGGGGCTTTTACCATGACTTTGGCGATGATGATTTCACCGTCCGTGTCCGCAGGGCCGGATACAGGCTGATGCTGTGCATGGATACCTTTGTCCACCATGACCACGATTTCCGCCATGGCGAGGATAAAGATCAAAAAAAATTTCAGCTCTCTTTGAAAAAAGGCAGGAAGAATTTTCAAGACAAGTATCGCGGTTTAGACAGCTGGTCTGATATGACCAATTATGAGGAATATCTTCCACATTTTTTCTCCAACGGGGCACTCCCTCCTGCTCCGCGCATTATGGGCGTGGATGTTCGATGCGGGCTGCCTATCCTGCAAATCAAAAACGAGCTCCGCCATCGCGGTATCACGGATGTAAGTATGACCGCATTTACCACGCAGGCGAAGTACCTTTGCGATTTGCAAACAGTTTGCGATGAGGTCGCCTGTGACCGGATAGAGCGGATCTCTGATTTTCTGGAGTATCGGAATTTTAATTATATTGTCCTGGGACAGCCTATCAATACATATTCGGAATTCCCCAGGCTGCTGCGAAGCCTTTTACGGGCACTGCGCCCTGGCGGAGCACTGTTTTTAAAGCTGAAAAACACACAGGATATTCTCTCCTATCTCACCATGTTTGGGTACACCTTTCCTCTTGAGGAGTTCGCAGTACAGATCACATTGGAGCAGTTCAATCAGTCGCTTCAACTGCTCCAGGTTCAAAGCTGCAATATCCTGAATATTCCCCACCAGGTGGATCCAAAATCTCAAAATGTGGTTTTTGCCGCCCTGGAACAAAGCAAACTGTCGGACAATGTCCAGCAGGTGTTTGATCAGCTTATGGTCAAGGAATATGCGTACTGTATTAGAAAGTAAGGGGTACATTACTTATGAAGGTTGTTATTTTAGCCGGCGGCCTGGGTACCCGCATCAGTGAGGAAAGCTACCTGAAGCCCAAGCCCATGATCGAAATAGGGGACCAGCCGATCCTGTGGCACATCATGAAATACTATTCCAGTTTCGGATTTCACGATTTCATTATCTGCTGTGGGTATAAGGGCCATGTCATCAAAGAGTATTTTGCGGACTATTACCTCCATCGATCCGATGTAACCTTTGATTTTTCCAACGAAAACCATATGACCGTCCATCAAAATGTGGCCGAACCCTGGCGGGTGACTTTGGTGGATACCGGGCTGATGACTCAGACCGGGGGACGGGTCAAGCGGGTGCGGAAATACATCGGGGATGAGCCCTTCATGCTCACCTACGGTGATGGGGTCTGCGATATCGATCTAAACGCCCTGCTGGCCCAGCACCAAGCTTCCGACAAAGTCGCGACGCTCACCGGCATCCAGCCCGCGGGACGGTTTGGCGTGCTGGATGTGGACGGGCAGGCCGTGACGGGCTTCCGAGAAAAGGCCAAGGAGGACGGCGGCTGGATCAACGGCGGATTTATGGTTTTTGAGCCGGAGATTTTTGAGCTGCTCAGTGATGACAGCTGTGTTTTGGAGCGGGAACCGTTAGAAACCCTGGCCCAGGAGGGGCGGCTGGGGGTATACCGGCACGGCGGCTTCTGGCAGTGTATGGACACGCAGAGGGACAAAACCAGGCTGGAAGCGCTGTGGCAAAACGGAGACGCACCATGGCGCATATGGTGATTGACATGAAACAGCTGGAATTTTACCGCGGCAAACGGGTATTCGTCACAGGACATACCGGCTTCAAGGGCTCATGGCTGTGCGCCATCCTGACGATGGCGGGCGCCCAGGTGACGGGCTATGCCCTTCCTCCCGCCGACCCAAGCTTATATAAGCTGCTCGGCCTTGGTCAGAAGATGCACAGTGTGTACGGAGACATCCGGGACCTGGACAAGCTGTGGGGTGCTTATGAGCAGGCGCGGCCGGAAATCGTGTTCCATCTGGCCGCCCAGCCCATTGTCCGGGAGGGCTACCGGGACCCGGTGGGCACCTATTCCGCTAATGTGATGGGGACGGTGCACCTGCTGGAATGCGCCCGGAAAATGGGATGTGTACGTAGCTTTGTCAACGTTACGACAGACAAGGTCTATGAAAATCACCGGTGGCCCTGGGGCTACCGGGAGACGGACAATTTGAACGGCATCGACCCTTACTCCAATTCCAAATCTTGTTCGGAACTGGTGACGGACAGCTACCGGAGCAGTTTTCTCGCGAGCCAAGGTGTGGCGGTAAGCACGGCCCGGGCCGGGAATGTAATCGGAGGCGGGGATTTTGCGCCGGACCGGGTCATCCCGGACTGCGTCCGCGCCGTTCAAAAGGGCGAGGCCGTCCGGCTCCGAAATCCCAACTCCATCCGCCCCTACCAGCACGTGCTGGAGCCCCTGTCCGCCTACCTGCTGATCGCCCGGCGGCAGTGTGAGGACGCCTCGCTGGCAGGCAGCTATAATGTGGGGCCGGACAGCCGGGACTGCCTGACCACAGGACAGCTGGCCGACTTGTTCTGTCAAAGCTGGGGCGAGGGAGCCCGCTGGGAGCATACAGGAGAAACCGGTCCCCATGAGGACGCCATTCTCAAGCTGGACTGCTCAAAGGCGCAAAGCGTTTTGGGCTGGAGACCGAGGTGGCACGTGGAGCGGACCGTGGCGGAAACAGTGGCCTGGACGAAAAATTGGCTGGCGGGCAAAGGCATGGACATGTATACGGCAAGACAGATCGAAGCATATTTCGCCGCGCCGGATGGAGCAAAAAACGCTTCGACCGTCTGAAACGCTTTGAGAAAAGAGAGGTGGACAATATGGGCTCTTTTGTGTTTCACGCCACACACATAGAAGGCCTGTCGCGGATTGTCCCCATTTTTTCCCGCGACCGGCGCGGGTACTTTTCCAAAACCTTTGAGCGGGAAATATTCGCGGAGCATGGCTTATGCCTGCATGTAGCGGAGGAGCTGGAAACCAGCTCCTCCCGCAACACGCTGCGGGGACTGCACTTTCAACGGCGCCACAGCCAGAACAAGCTGGTTAGAGTATTGTCTGGCGAGGTTTATGATGTGGCAGTGGATTTGCGGCCTGAATCAAAGACTTTTGGGAAATGGCAGGGCTTTACGCTATCTGCTGAAAACCGGGAAATGCTATATCTTCCAAAGGGGTTTGCCCACGGCTTTTTGGCCCGCCAGGATCACACCATTGTGCATTACCTGTGCGGGGACCGATACGACCCGGAGAGCGAGGACGGCATCCTCTGGAACGATCCGGAGCTGGCAATCGACTGGCCCCTGGACAGGGGGATGGCCCCGAGCCTGTCCGCGCGGGATCAGGCATTTCAAAGCTTCGCGTCATTTCGGCGCTCCATTGAACAGGAGTAAAGGGTCCTATGAAAAAGGTGCTGATCACAGGTATCACCGGTTACATCGGCTCACAGCTCGCGAAAACGCTGACTTCACACTGTGTTGTGTATGGTTTGGTCCGCCAGCCGCTGAACGCGGCCTATCTTTCCCCGGAGCTTCAAAAGCAGCTGACGCTTTTCCCCTGCGATGGCGGCGCTGAAAGCGTTCTGGCGGCGTTGAGGTCCAGCCGCCCTGATGTGGTTTACCATCTGGCAGCCCACTATACGACCGCCCATGACATGGACGCGATTTCGCGGTTAATTGCCAGTAACCTGTCTTTCGGCGCATATTTGCTGGAGGCGATGCGGGAGCTCCACTGTAACAGGCTGGTCTACGCCACTACGGTCACAACTCATCGCGCACAGGCAGAATACCATCCACGCTCTCTCTATGCCGCCACAAAGCAGGCATTTACCGATCTTGTGGAATATTATACCGGAATTGGGCCTCTCCACGCGGCGGGAGTGGCGCTGTCCGATACTTATGGGCCAGGGGATCAGCGTCCGAAAATTTTAAACCTGATCCGGCGGGCAATTATGGAGAGCGCGCCCTTGGATTTGACCTCTGGCCGACAGGTATTCGACGCGGTTTTCATCGATGATGTGGTACGCGGCCTGGTATGTGCCGCCAACGCCACGGAATATGCGGAAAAAGCTCACCAGATCTTCCAGCTCAGCAGCTTAGAGCCGTACACGTTGCGGGATACGGTAGCGCTTCTGCTGCGAGCCAACGGGCTGAAGCTTGAAGCCAATTGGGGCAGGCTGCCTGATCCGGACAGCCTGGCAGAACGTCCGATTCAGATATATCCCACACCGCCGGACTGGAAGCCGGAAATTACGCGGGAAGATGGCCTGCGGCTGTTTTGGAACCAAAACACAGTTTGAACAGGGGGAAGCAAAAATGGATAACCGGCACTGCCGTTTCTGCGGCCACAAATTAAGCCATACCTTTGCCGATTTGGGCCTCTCTCCTCTGTCGAATGAATATCTGACGGCAGATGATCTGGATCGGGGACAGATGTTCTACCCATTGAAGGTGCGGGTGTGCGAAAAGTGCTTTTTAGCTCAGACGGCGCTTTACCAGCGCCCGGAGCAGATTTTCGGGGAATATCAATATTTCAGCTCCTACTCCGAAAGCTGGCTGGCCCACTGCAGGGCTTATGTGGATTATATTATCCCCCGGCTGTCCCTCACGCCAGCCGGCCACGTGCTGGAAATCGTCTGCAATGATGGATACCTGCTGCAATATTTTCGTCCCTACGGCATCCCCGTCAAGGGAATTGAGCCGGCGGAAAACGTGGCGGCGGAGGCCAGAGCCAAAGGGATCGAGGTCGAGTGCTGCTTTTTCGGGGCCGGCACTGCCAGGGATATCGCGTCTCGGGACGGTCTCTACGACCTGGTGATTGGCAACAATGTACTGGCCCATGTGCCGGACATCAACAGCTTTGTGGAAGGGCTTGGCATCGTTCTGGCCCCCAAGGGGACAATTACCATGGAATTCCCCCATCTGCTCCAGTTAATTGAGCAATGCCAGTTTGACACCATCTATCACGAGCATTTCCATTACCTCTCACTTGGAACGGTTCAGCGCATTTTTGAAGCCCATGGGTTGATTATCTACGATGTGGAGGAGCTCCCCACCCACGGCGGGTCCCTGCGGATCTACGCGGCACATCGGGAATATGGCCAGATATGTATGCGGAACGCCGTCCGTACCCTTTTAACGCGGGAACAGGACTTCGGCTTGGAGGACATCCAGTCATACGCGAGCTTTTCAAAGAAAATTCAGAAAATCAAGCTGGATACCCTGCGGCAGCTCAGCGAGTGGAAGCAGAGCGGGAAACGCGTTGCCGCCTTTGGCGCGGCGGCAAAGGGGAACACGTTCCTCAACTATTGTGGGATCAAAAATGATCTGATCGACTTTGTGGTGGACTCCAACCCCCACAAGCAGGGGCTGTACCTTCCCGGCAGCCTGATCCCCATTGTGGGCCGGGAGGCATTGTGGGAGTATAAGCCGGACTACCTGCTGATTTTGCCATGGAATCTAAGGGATGAGATCGTTAAAGCGGCAGGGTCCATCCGGGAATGGGGCGGGCAGTTTGTGGTCTGCATTCCGCGGCTGGATGTATTTTAAGGAATCGTCCAGCCGCGCGTCAATAGTTCCTCCCTGTCCCAGCGGACGTTGGCGGAAAGGATGGCGCTGGACGATCTGGGCCCTCCAGCCGGTGAAGGTCTTGAGGCGAATCCGCAACCGCTCGTTTTGGTGCCACGCCTTGGCTGTACCCGCATCCAATTTATTCGCTGTCGATTTTCAAAATCAGTTCCAGCACACGCCGGGCGCAAATCTCTAAATCGGTCCGTGTCACCAGCCCTTTTTCTATGGCCGCACGGACCCGCTCCGGGTAGCCGTTGGCCATCTTCAAATCGTTCCCGGCCAGAATTTCCTTGTACTGTTCGCCCCGGGTCCACCAGTCGGTCATGACCATCCCGTCATAGCCCCACTCATCCCGGAGGATATTGGTCAGCAGCTCCCGGCTCTCCGAGGCCCGGCGGCCATTGATGACGTTGTAGGAGCTCATGATGGCCCAAGGTTTCGCCTCCCGCACAATGATTTCAAAGGCTTTCAGGTACAGCTCCCGCAGGGCCCGCTGGGACAGGCGGGAGTCGCTGTGCTTCCGGTTGGTCTCCTTGTTGTTGCAGGCGAAGTGTTTTACCACGGCGGCCACCTTTTGGGACTGGATGCCCCGGACCATGGCCCCAGCCAGCTTCCCGGTGAGCAAGGGGTCCTCCGAGTAGTACTCAAAATTCCGGCCGCACAGAGGGCTGCGGTGGAGGTTGACGGCGGGGGTGAGCCAGGCAGAGATATTGTTCTCCTTGACTTCCCCTGCTCCAGCGGCGCCCACCTGCTCCACCAGCTCCCCGTCCCAGGTGGCGGCCAGCAGGGTGGCGCAGGGCCAGGCGGTGGTGCAGACGCCCACCTCGGGCTGGAGGCGCAGTCCGGCGGGGCCGTCGGCGGTGGTGAGGTTGGGTACGCCGTACTCCGGCAGGTTGCCCAGGCCAAAGGTGTTGGACACCCCCACGTTGGGCTGGCCTCCCAGCAGGTGGATCAAATCGTCGTCGCTGAGCTGGGCCATGAACTGGTCCAGAGTCAGCTCCCCCTCCGCCACGGCGGACAGGGGCTTGACTCCCTGGGCAAAGGGCTGGGTGAGCATCCAGCGCCCACGGCCCGGTGTGGCGGGAGCCACCGCCTCCGCCTGGGCGGCGGTGAGGGGCGTCAGGATGTTCTCGTTGGGGTCCACGGGGTCGGCGGCGGGCAGGTCCTCATAGCTGCCGTCCGCCAGCAGCCGCTTGGATAGCTGAGACGGGGCCAGATAGTCGCCGCACTGCCGGACCACCCAGGTGTCCTCCTGCTCGTAGGCCCAGGCCAGCTCCCGGGCGTCCCGGACGCAGTTGCCCAGATAGAGCGCGTACCGGCCCTTTTCCAGCACCCAGGCGGAGGGGGCGATTTTGCCCAAATCGTCAAAGCTGGCCATATCCGAAACGGCAAAGGACAGCTCCACCGTCTGGCTCTGGCCTGGGGAGAGCAGGCGGGTCTTTTGGAAGGCCGCCAGGACTCGAGCGGGCTTTTGCAGCGCCCCCTGGGGAGGACGGCAGTAGAGCTGGACCACCTCTTTGCCGGAAAAATCCCCGGTGTTGGTGACCTGGACCTCCACCTGAACACGGCCGGCCCGGACCTGGGCCCGGATGGTCTCCAGGGCAAACGTGGTGTAGCTCAGTCCGTAGCCGAAGGGGTAGCACACCCGGCCGGCCATGCCGGGGAGGGTCTCAAAATATCGGTAGCCCACGTAAATGTCCTCGGTGTACTCCACGTAGTGGGGGGAGTCGTGGAAGTGGGCGGTGGAGGGGTAGTCGGACAGGTCCCGGGCGAAGGTGTCGGGCAGCTTGCCGCAGGGGGTGGCGGTCCCCATCAGCAGCTCCGCCATGGCGTCGCCCCCCTCCATGCCCCCCTGATAGGCCAACAGCGCCGCGCCAATTCGGCCATTGTCGCAGAACCAGGACACGTCCACCACGCCGCCCGCGTTGAACACCACCGCCACCTTGTCAAAGGCGGCGCACACCCGCTCCACCATGGCCTGCTCCCCGCCGTTCAGGTAGAAATCACCCCGGGGAAAAACGGCCTTGGCCTTTTTCGGCATCCTCAGCTCGTCCGGCCAGGGGTAGTCCTCCTCCAGATACAGCTCCGGCTCCCGGTCCCAGCCCTCGCCGGAGAACCGGCTGAGGACGATGACCGCCACGTCCGACTGCGCCCGGGCCGCCTGGACCAGCTCCCGTGGGAGCTCCGGCTCGGCCATCAGCCCCGGCACGTCCCCGGCGGCATAGCGCCCCGCCACATAGTCCCGGTAAAAATCGGACAGCGGCTCAAACAGGGACACGCCCTCCGCCTTGAGCCCGTCATAGAGGCTGTGGACGTAGGCCACGGTGACGTCGCCGCTGCCGCCGCCCCCCTTCACGTAGTCGAAGCTGCCCTTGCCGAAGAGGGCCACCCTTGTCCCCCGGGTCAGGGGGAGTAGATTATTGTTGTTTTTCAGCAGCACCATGCCCTCCCGGGCCGCCCGGCGGGACAGGGCGATATGTTCCGGGCACGCCGTCACGAAGCCGGACGGGGTGAGGGGCAGATTGGGCTGATACCGGGCGCGGATCCATCTTTCCATAGGGATTTCCTCCTTGTTAAAAGGGGAGCGCCGCCGGAACCGGCGGCGCTCCCAAAATCGTTTTTACTCCTTCACACCACCGAGGGTGACGCCTTCCACAATAAATTTCGACAGAAGCAGATAGATAATAATGATGGGCACGATGGCGATGGTGATCATCATGTAAATTTTGCCCATGTCAAAGTTCATGTAGTCCGCGCCCCGGAGGGTGGCGATCATAATGGGCAGGGTCTGCTTGCTCTTTGAAGTGATGACCAGGGCGGGGATGAAGTAGTTGTTCCAGGACCCTACAAAGGTGAAGATGGCCTGAACCGCGATGGCGGGCTTCATGATGGGCAGCACGATGCGGTTGAAGGTGCCGAACTCGTGGCAGCCGTCGATGCGGGCGGCCTCGATGAGCTCCTTGGGCAGAGAGGACTGCATGTAGCTGTGCATGAAGTAGAACACGGCGGGGGAGGCCACGGAGGGAATGATCAGGGGCAGCAGGGAGTCGTCCATGCCCATGCTGGTGATGAGGCGCAGGAAGCCCAGCGCCGTCACCTGGGTGGGCATGACCAGGATGGCCATGATGAAGGTGAAGGCCGCGTTCTTCAGCTTGAAGTCATAGGCGTAGATGCCGTAGGCCGTCAGGGCGGAGAAGTAGGTCACGATGGCGGCGCAGCAGCCGGAGACGATCAGGCTGTTCTGGATGCCCTTCAGGATGGGGATGGCCGGGTCGTTGATGACGTTCATGAAATTGGTCAGAAAGCTGGAGCCGGGCAGGGCGGAGAAGCCGAGCTGGAGCTGGGCGTGGGAACGGGTGGCGTTGACAATCAGGATGTAGAAGAAGAACAGGCACAGGAAGGACAGGATAATCAGCACCACGTGGGCCAGGATGGACCGGCCGTTGGATTGTCTCTTCTCCATCATGCCGCGCCCCCTTTCTTGGCCATACGCTTGGCCCGCCGGGCGGCGGACTTGGAGCCGTCGGGGTCCGGGTCGGTGTTCATCTTAAAGACCAACCAGCACAAAACGCCGCTGATGAGGAACAGGAACACGGACAGCGCCCCGGCGATGCCGTAGTTTTTGGCCTGGAGGTGCTTGTTGAGGTACATGATCAGCGTCATGGTGGTGCGGTCGGGGGCGCCCTTGCCGCCGGTGAGGATCTGGGGCACGTCGAACATCTGCAAACCGCCGATGAGAGAGGTGATAAGGGTATAGGTCAGCAGGGGCCGGATCTGGGGCAGGGTGATCTTGAAGAACTTTTGCAGATGGGTGCAGCCGTCCAGGTCCGCCGCCTCAAAGATGGAGGGGTTGATGCCCATGATGGCCGCCATCAGCATGATGGTGGTGTTGCCAAACCACATCAGGAAGTTCATCAGGGCCACCAGGGTGCGGGCGCCCAGGGTGGACTCCATGAACCGGATGGCCTCCCCCACCACGCCCAGGCTGAGCAGGATGTTGTTCACGGGGCCGGAGTTGGAGAACAGGGCGAAGAACAGCATGGCGAAGGCGGAGGCCATAATCAGGTTGGGCAGATAGATGACCACCTTGAAAAACTGCTTGCCGCGGATCTTCAGCCGGGCGTCGGTGAACCAGGAGGCCAGCACCAGGGCGATGATGATCTGGGGCACAAAGCCCAGCACCCACATCACAAAGGTGTTCCAGGCGTACTTGGGCAGGTCGGAGGAGAGCAGGGAGATGTAATTGGACAGCCCCGTCCAGTTGGGGCCCACCGTTTTCAGGCCGAAGGCGTAATACTCATAGAAACTGTTGCGGATGGTGTCCACCAGCGGGATCACGGAAAAGATGGCGTAGGTCAAGAAGAAGGGCAGGATGAACAGGTAGCCCCACTTGGCGTAGCTGACGCTTTTGATCTTTTTCTGGTTTTGCATAAGAGGTCCTCCTTTCATTGAATCAGCCGCGTGTCCGCTTACGGCCACTCCACGCCGCCGCCCACCAGCCAGGGATAGCGCTCGGTGATGGACATCTCAAAGTTGGCCTTGGCCTTGTCCAGGCTGATCTTGTTGTTGAAGTAGTCGCCGAAGGTGTTCTGGAACTCCTCCACACAGCCCTGGTCGTAGGAGGAGATGTTGGACAGGTCCACCGTGGCCGCCACATCGGACAGCACGCCGATGTAGTTCTGCCCGCCCAGCAGCTCGATGCCAAAGTCGGGGGACTGGGCCAGCTCCTCCATCAGGGGCTGGTCGTTGCTCATCTCGCCGTAGTTCATGGCCAAGGTGCGCAGGATGTCCCGGTCGGCGGTCATGGTCAGCATGATGTCCTTGACCTGGGCGGCGTTGTCGGTGCCGTTGGCGGCCACCAGCCAGGTGCCGCCCCAGAAAAAGCTCTGGGGGCTGGGGCAGACGGCCCAGTCCTGGGCGGCTGCGGTATCCTTCACGTTGGGGGCGATACACACGTCCAGGCCCCAGGCGGGGAGGAAGAAGCAGAACACCTTGGAGTCGGGGCCCATGTCCTTGTTCCACTCGTCGTTCCACTGGCCCGGCACGTTGTGGCTGACGCCGTTTTCAATGTCCTCCATGGAGCGCTCCACCCAGTTCATCATGTTGGGGTCCACCACCACGGTCTTGTCGTTCTTCACCCAGGGGGCGGAGACGTTGTTGGAATACACCCGGGCGGTGTCGGCCCGGCCGGAGTACATATAGTAGCCGGCGGCCTTCATCCGCTCAGCCGTCTCATAGAATTTATCCCAGTCGGCCACGGCGGCGCCCACGGTCTCCGGGTCGTCGGTGCCCAGCACCGCCTTGGCGATGGAGCGGCGATAGACCAGCATGCCGGGGGTGGCCTGGTAGCTGAGCCCGCGGACCTCGCCGTCGGAGCCGGTCATGGCCTCCAGGGTGTATCGGTACTGGTTGGCGACGTCCGCGCCGGTGATCCCCAGCTGAGAGATGGGGAGCGCCACATTGACCTCGGGGTCGACATACTTCAGGGCGTAGTCGGCCTCCACCAGAAACATATCCACCCGCTCGTCGGCGGGGACGCTGCCCTGCTTGAGCAGCGCCTCGTCCAGCTTCTGCTGGTAGACGCCGTCCTGGGTGGGGTTGACGATCCAATGGACCTCGGTGCCATCCTTCAGATAGGCCACCGACTTGTCGTTGGAGAGCTTCTCAACCTCGGGGTAGTTCTCGTTGAACTTGCCCTGGAACTCCTCGTTCCACACATAGATGTTCAGGACCTTGCCGCCGTCGCTGGCCTGCACGCCGCTGAGCAGGCCGCCTCCGCCGCCTCCGCAGCCGCTGAGCAGCCCCAGCGCCGCCGCCGACGCCAGGGCCAGACTCAAGATTCTCTTTTTTCTCATGGTTCACTCCTCCTACTTCCAATTTGATACAGCTCGCGGCTGTATTGTCGCTTCTATTATAGATGTGCTTCCGGACAGCGTATACAAAATTGGAAAAGCTTATATCAAATCCATGCCCAGTTTCCGTCAAGTAGTACAGAATTACCAGGAAATACCGCTTTGAGAATCACGCGCCATCCCTTGATTTCATATCAAATCCATGCTATATTCAAGTTATATGCTTATGTCGATAGGAGGCGCGTCTTATGGAGGAGACTCAGAGCTGGAAGCCCCTGGAGACCAGCGGCCAGCGGGAGCCCGCCAGCCACCGGGAGCCGGGGGTGGAATTCCTCTTTTACCGGGCGGTGGCGGCGGGGATGATCGACGCCGTCCAGGACAACTGCAGCCGGGGCGCCTTTGAGAATATGGAGGGGGTGGGCAAGCTCTCCGACAACCCGATCACCAACCTGCGCTACCACTTTGTGGTCACGGCGGCCATGCTCACCCGCTTCTGCATGGAGGGGGGCATGGCCATGGAGGAGGCCTTCAGCCTCAGCGATGAGTACATCCGGCGGATGGACTGCTGCAACAACATGGCCGAGATCGTGTACGTCCATGACCAGATGGCGCTGGACTTCGTGTGCCGTATGCGCACGCTGAAGAAGAACGCGGCCTCGTCCAAGCAGGTGGCGGACGCCATCGACTACATCTACGTCCACCTGATGGAGCGCGTCACCATCAACGACCTGGCCGCCGCAATTTGCGTCTCCCCCGCCCATCTCTCCCGCATTTTCAAGCAGGAGACGGGCATTTCCGTCAGCGAGTACATCCGCCAGCGAAAAATCGACATGGCCAAGAACCTGCTTCGGTTCAGCGCCTATGATTTCGCGGACATCGCCGCCATGCTGTCCTACTCCTCCCAGAGCCATTTCATCCAGCACTTCCGCTCCCAGGTGGGCATGACCCCCAAGACCTATCGGGACCAGAACTACATGAACAACTGGAACGTGAACCGGGGACCCTTCCCCCTGCTGGCGGGGGAGCCGGTCACATCGTCAGAATGATCTCCGTCTCCTTTGTGAGCAGCTCCTCCGGGACGTAGCTTCCCGGCACCTGTTTGCCGTTCACAGTGAGGCTTTGACAGCCCGATTCCTTCCCGTTGGGGTTTTCCACCAAGATGTGCAGCTTTTTGCCCCGGAACTCCTTCCAGATCTCCAGCGCCTTCCACTCTCTCGGGATGGAGGGCGCTATTTTCAGCCCGTGGAGGTCGGGCCGCATCCCCAAAATGCCCTCCACGCAGCCCACCATCACGGTGGAGGCGGTGCCGGTGAGCCAGTGGACGTGGGACCGCCCAGCGTGGGGGCTGGCCGCCCCTTCGGTGAACTGGCCGTAGCAGTAGGGCTCAATTTTGCGGATCTCCGCCCGGTCGTTCTGCATGGAGGGGGCGTTTTCCTTGAAATAGGTGAAGGCCCGCTCCCCCCGGCCCCGCAGGGCCTCCGCCAGAATCAGCCAGCCCTGGGACTGGGAGAACACCCCGGCGTTTTCCTTCACCCCGGCGTTGTAGATCACCGCCAGCGCCCCGTCAAAGGCGTGGGCGTGGTAGGGCGGGTCCATGAGGATGGCCCCATATTCGGTGTTCAGCCGCTCATAGACGTTATCCAGGGCCAGGCCTGCCTGGTTTTCGTCCGCCAGGCCGCTGATCACCGCCCAGCTCTGGGGGTTGAGCCACAGATTGGCCTCGGGGGCGGTGTGCTCGCCGATGGTCTCGCCTGCCTCGGTGAAGCCCCGGATAAACCGGTCCCCATCCCAGCACAGCTCGTTCAGCCTCTCCCGCAGGGACGCCTGCTCCCGCTCCAGCCAGGCCAGGTAGTCCCAGTCTCCCTGCTGGGCGGCGAATTGGCGCAAGATAGTAAAGGCGTAGTAGAACTGGAAGGCCACGAAGGAGGACTCCCCATTGGCCCCCAGCCGCAGGCAGTCATTCCAGTCGGCATGGAGCCCGGCGGGCATCCCATGGGGCCCCAGGTGCCTCAGGGAGAAGTCCAGCGCCCGCTTCAGGTGCTCGTACACCGTGCCCTCCCCCCGGTTGGCGAAGGGGACGATCTCGTCCAAAAAGGCGGCGTCTCCCGTCTCGGCAATGTATTTGTACACCGTGGGGAACAGCCACAAAGCGTCGTCTGCCCGATAGGCGGGGTGACCGGTCTCCCGGACGTAAGAGGGGTCCTCCGGGGTGTCCTCGTGGCCGGGGTTGTGGGTGAACTTCACCAGAGGCAGGCCCCCGCCGTGGTCCACCTGGGCGGAGAGCATGAAGCGCAGTTTGTCCCCCGCCGCCTCTGGGTCCAGGTGAATGATCCCCTGGATGTCCTGAACCGTGTCCCGGTAGCCGTAGCCGTTGCGCAGGCCGCAGTAGATAAAGGAGGCCGCTCGGGACCAGGTGAAGGTGATAAAGCTGTTGTAGGCGTTCCAGGTGTTTATCATGGTGTCGAATTCCGGACAAGGGGTCTTGACCTGGAACCGGGACAGCTTGCCCTGCCAGAACGTGGACAGTGCCTCCAGCTCCCGGGCGCACACCGCCGCCGGGTTCTGATACTTCTCCAGCAGCGCAGCGCTTTCGCGATCCGGTTTCTCCCCTACCAGGAAAGCGATGGTAATGCTCTCCCCCGGCTCCAGCGCCGCCACGGCGGACAGCGCTCCGCAGCTGTTGCCGTTGTAGTTCAGCGCCCCTCCCAGATCGCCGGACTCCACCCCGATGGGGCTGCCATACCCCCGGTAGGGGCCCAGGAATTCCTCCTTGTCGCCGCACCAGGAGGACGCCGGCAGGCCGGCCAGCCCGAAGAACCGCTCCACCACGATCTTCTCATCCACATCGCTGTTTTGAGCGTCCAGATTACCGTGGATCTGCTGGCGGATGCGCCCCTTGTCATAGAGGGTTCGGGTGATGAACTGAGAGTATTGCAGGTTCACCTGGTCCTGCTCATAGTTGCCATTGTTGGTGAACTCGGCGTAGCCCGTCAGGGTCAGCTCCCGGCGCTCCTCCGAGCGGTTGGTCACCGTCAGCGCCCACACCTCGTGGGAGGCATCCAGGGGGACGTAGTACACCGCCTCGCTGTGAATGCCGTCAAAGTCCGCCAGCAGTTTGGTGTAACCCAGCCCGTGGCGGCACTGGTACTGGCAGGTGTCCAGATCCTGGCCCACCGGCTGCCAGGAGGCCGACCAGATATCCCCGGAGCCGTTGTCCCGCAGGTAGATGTACCGCCCGGGCTGGTCGAACTGGTTGAACACATAGCGCAGGATACGGCCGTTGGCCCCGGACTTCACAAAGCTGTAGCCCCCGGCGTTGTTGGAGATGAGGGCGCCGTACTCCGGCGAGCCCAGGTAGTTGGCCCAGGGGGCCGGGGTGTCGGGCCGGGTGATGACGTACTCTCTGGCCCGGTCGTCAAAATATCCGTACTGCATGGCAAACACCTCTTTCTCAAATCACATCAGCTCAACCTTAAGCACATTTCCCCGTTCCGGCAGGCGGAGAAGCTCCTCCCGGCGCAGCACCGCCCTGCCGTCCACGACAGGCACATTCCGTACCTGCTCGAGTACGGGGCCAGACAAAGAGGCCCTGCCCACCCGGTATTGTCCGAATTCCTTGCCGGAAAGGTTGGACACCGCGACGCGGAACTCCTTCCCGGCGAAGGGGAGGTCAATGGCGGCAATTCCATCCCGGTCAAACTGCTCCCGCGTCAGTTTGGGCTCTACAATCAGATTCCCTCGCTCGCCCCGGACGCCGAAGGCCTGGGTGATCACCGTCATCATGTACCAGCTGGCCGCGCCGGTGAGGTAGTGGTACATCCCCCGGCCGTCGGCGTTGAAATATTCCGGGATGCCGGGGTAGATCCGGCTGGTCTCAAAGTTCAGCGCCGCGTCCGCCAGGGTCTGGAGGGCCTTGTACCCCTCCCGGACGAAGCCCCGGCGGTACAGGGCGTTGGCGTACATCACCGTCATGTGGGAGAACACCGCGCCGTTCTCCTTTTCCCCGTAGGCGAAGCCAAACATCCGTCCCATGTCAAATTTCAGCTCGTGGAAGTCGGTGTTCAGCCGGTAGCCGCCAATCTCCTTTTTATAGAGGTATTTGTCCGCGCTGCGGGCGATGGCCCCTACCTGTTCGTCTGTGGCCGTACCGCTCATGACGGCGAACACCTGCCCGGTGAGCATCATGCGCACGCCGTTTTCGGCGACGCCCTCCAGGGGCCGCCCGTTGTTGTCATAGTAGCTGTTGAACCAGCCGTCCTGCCCGTCGCCGATCCACTCCTGGGCGCGGATGTGGCCCATGAGCCAGTCCGCCTTGCCCTCCAGGTCCTCCGCCAGACGCTCCAGGGGAATGTCCACAGTTTCGCCGCTGACGCTGTGGCGGCACCGTTGGGCGTAGCGGTCCAAAATCTCCTTTTTCCGCCCGATGTCCCCATAGACCTGGGCATCCGCCCCCAGCAGCTCCTGGACTTCCTCCAGCAGGGGGGCGCTGTCCTGGCCCCGTTTTACCAGGTCCCGCAGCAGCGTCGCCAGCTCCCGGAGGTTGCCGGCGTAGGCGCAGGCAAAGGCCACGCTCTCCCCCCGCTCGGGGGCCATGTCCAAAGCGTCGTTCCAGTCCGCCCCCCGCAGGCGGAGGATGTTGTGCTCCCCCACCTCATAGAAGGCGGCCAGGTGCTGGATGAGCAGATGCTCCAGCACACTGCCCAGGTACACCACGCCGGACTTCGACCGCTGGCGGTTCCCATACTCCTGCGTCCAATCCTCGTCCGTGTCCGTCCCCCGGAGGGCTTGCGGGTCCTTGAAGTAGGGGGCCTGGGCGTTGAGAATGTCGTAGTCCCCCGTCTGGTCGATGTACAGCTTTGTGGTCATCAGCGGCCACAGGGCGTGATCCATCCACACCCTGGCAATGCCGTTGCGGTCGGCGATGAAGCTGCCCAGGCCGTCCCCGATGATGGTGGCGTTGGTGCCGTCCACGCGCACCCCGCCGAAGTTGGCCTTCACCATCTCCCCCACCCCCGAGGGGTCCATGAGCAGCAGGGACAGGCAGTCCTGCCACAGGTCCCGCCAGCCCCTGCCCCCCCGGCCATAGTCGTGGTGGGGCAGGAAGGAGCAGCCGTAGATCCGCCGCAGGAGGGGCTGGAAGCTGACCCAGCGCATGAGGCGGTCAAACCGCTCATCCCCGGTGTGATAGCGCACGTTTACCTTCTGCTGCCAGTATGCCTCTGTGCGCTCCAGGGCCGCCTGCACCTGCTCCGGCGTGGCCAGGGCGGCGCGGAGGCGCTCTATGTCCGCCTCGTCCTCCGATACCCCCAGCAGGACGGTATATTGAGCCGTCTCCCCCGGCTTCAGTGTGACGGTTGGGAAGCGCAGCCCCCCCATGGCCTCCCGACCATCCACGCGGGTGCCGGCGGGCACCCCCGGGGCGCCCTCGTACACCGCCCGGGGCTTGAGGAAGCTGCCCCCCTCGCCGAGGAAGCCCTCCACGGTGGAGTAAAAGGCGGCGGGGGGCGTGCCGTCCCCGGCGGAGCCCAGCACATAGTAGATGCGGCGGTTCTCCCGGTGGCCCTTCTCGTCAAAGGACATGGTGGGCTTTACCAGCACGCCGTATTGGGTGGTGCGGACGCGGTGGAGCATGGAGGTCACATTCCGGTGGTCCCGGAGGTTGTCAGCGCTCCTGCCGTAGATGGGGACCGCCGCAATGACCGTCACCCTCTGGGAGACGGCGCTGGTGTTGGTGAGCCGGACCGACATCACCTCCACGTTCTCGTCATAGGGGACGAAGGAGGTGAGCTGGGCCCGCAGGCCGAAGGAGCTGGACTGCCTGCACAGGCTGTGCCGCATGAACGCGGCGGCCAGGGTGCTCTTGTCCTGCTCCGGGGTGAAGCGGTCGGCCTCCTGCCCGGCGGACACGCCGGTGGCCGACCAGCAGCCCTTGTCCGTGACGCACCAGAAGTTCCGGGTGCTCCGGCGGTCGTGGAGATCTTCCACACTCACCGGCTCCAGCAGGAAGGTCTCCTGGTCCAGCTTGCAGTCTCCGCCCAAATTGGGGGTAATGGCGCTTTTCAGCCCCTTTTCGCCGGCCAGGGGGAAGTACAGCCCGCTGACCCCCTCCGGGGCATTGAGCAGGAACGCGCCGCTGTCGTCTAAAAACTGAATGCTATCCATGGGGTTCACCTCCGTCTATATTTGAAAGACCCGCACACGGTCTACCTCGAAAACGGCCTGTCCGAAGTCTGTGGTCTCATCGGGATATCCTACCCAGCTGCCGCCCACCGCCAGGTTCAAGATGAGATACATGTCGTGGTCAAAGGGGGCGGGAAATGGCTTCTTAACCCCGTCCGACCCGGTAGAAAACCAGTCCCCGGCGCGGAAATATTCCACTCCGTCCACATACCAGCGGATGAGGCCGGGCTCCCATTTCACGGCAAAGTCATGGAATTCCCGGGAAAAATCCCCTCGCGCCAGCGTCACCGTCCCCTGGACCTGCCCGTGGGGCAGGCCGTAGTGGAGGGTGCCGTGGTTCTTTTTTGCCTGGTCCCCCAGCACCTCCATGACATCGACCTCCCCGCACACCGGCCATTGGCCGTACCGGCCCTCGTCGGTGGTCATGAGCCAGAAGGCGGGCAGGAGGCCCTTGCCCTGGGGCACCTTCAGCCGGGCCTCGAAAATGCCGTAAGTGAAGTCCCGCTTCCACTGGGTGGACACCCGTCCGGAGGCGTAGGATACCCGCCCGTCTCCGTCCACCTTCTTCACCGCCCGGAGAAGCAGCTTTCCGTTTTTCACCCGGACGGTCTCCCTGTCGTCCACATAGGACTGGAGCTCCTGGTTGACCCAGCCCGGCTCGTGGAGCTCCACGTTCCAGCAGGTCCGGTCCAGTTCCGGGCCGTCAAAATCGTCCTCAAACACCAGACGGTAGTCCTCGTAAGACAGCACCTGTTCCATTTGTACTCAACTCCCCCTTGCGTCGAATATCCTGGACAGATAAAATGAGTTGGCGAAGGCCCCCGCCGCCATGCCGATGAGTAGCCAGAACGCGGCGAGCTGCCCCAGCAGCGTGGGGAACAGCAGGGCGAGCAACAGCGGGAGCAGGTTGACCAGCGTCATCAGGCAGGTGACGGGCAGATTGGCCAGGGCCAGCCTTGCCGCGTTGACCAAATGGCGGGGGAACGTGTTGTCAAAGCCGGCCAGCAGGGGGAACAGCCAGCTCAGAACCGCCGTGAGCAGGACGGCCGCGATCGTTAACAGGACAAACAGCTCCGGCGGGATAAGCAGGGTGTCCGCATAGAGCACATAGCGCAGATAGGCGGTCAGCCCCCCGTCCAGGAACAGGAGGAGGACGGCGGGGGCCGAGGAGATGAAATTGTCTCGGGCCGCCTGTAGGAAACCCTTGAGAGGGGCGTACTCCTTTCCCCGGACCATTTTCAACGTCACAGTATATAGAGCTGTGAGCCCGGCCCCGGAAAAGATCACAGTGGCGCAGCTCAAAAGGAAGAACAAATTCAGGAATATCAGATCACATATCTTGGTCAGAAATCGAATCGGCAGGCTGTCCGGCCGTATCATGCTCATGCTCATCGCTCCCATCGCGTTGCTGTATTCGGCGATTCATCCAGTGGTTTTCATTTTATCAGAGCTCAGTTGCGCGATATATCAGAGCTTTGCTTGATATGTCAAAATGCTTGCAAAGTGGCAGGGCGCTGAGTGACGCCATGCAGATGGCTAGCCGCGCCCGAACGCTTTGAATGACCGGGCTATCCTTTTGGTGGCGGCCATGATTCCCCCCGAAATAAAACGGGAGCAGGCTCAAAAGAACCCGCTCCCATCAATTCAATCTCATCATTTCGATTATGGATTTCAGCGGCGCTTACGCCCTCCTCAAAACAGCCCAGACGCCCATCATAATTTGAGAGGGGATGAGCTTGGCGGCGACCCGGTGGATCAAACAGACCGGGCCGGGAGTGGATACCGGCAGCCCAAGCGCGCTGTCGCTCATGGCGCGAGCCACGACATTCGCGGCTTTCGAGGCCAATGGGAAATGGCGGATCGCGTCCTTCGTATCCGTCTCCTCCGCGATTGGGATAAACTCCGTGTCCTTCACCCAATAGGGACAGACCGCCGTCACGGTGATCCCGCTGCCCATCAGCTCTACCCAGAGGGCGCGGGAGTATCGATACAGGAACGCTTTGGAGGCCGCGTACACATTCAGGTATTGAAAGGGCTGAAACGCCGAGGTGGAGCAGATTTCCAGAATTCTGCTTTTTCGCTCCATATACGGCAGGCAGACCAGGGTGACATCCACCGCCGCTCGGCAGTTCAAATCGATCATGGCGTCGCTTTCCCGCCGCGTCACCTGCCGGTAGCTTCCCACCTTGCCAAAGCCCGCCGCGTTTACCAGAATGGAGACCACCGGACGTTCGCCTGCCAGCAAGTCCTCCAGCTTTTGGATGCTCTCCTGCTTCACCAGATCCATGGGCAGGACTCTCACCGGCACCCGACACTCCTCCCGGAGCTCTGAAAGCCTTCCCTCCCTCCTTGCAATGACCCAGATCTCCCCCACATCCGCTTTTTGGGCGATCTGCCTGACAAATTCTCTTCCCAAGCCGCTGGATGCCCCGGTGACGATTGCGATATTCACAGGCGCCCTCCTCTTGTAAAAGCTCATTTATATTTTGTGACGCGTTTTTACTATTATAACATATCCGGCTCCAGAAAATATCAAATCCGACTACTTTTTTGCGATCCGGTACATCAGCAAAAAAATTTGCATTCTCACCATCTGTTTGATAAAATACCAATACAATCGCTTTGATACCATAGACCGATTCTTGAGGAGGAACCGCCATGTTGTTCATCGAATACCCCAAATGCACCACCTGCCAAAGGGCCCGGAAATGGCTGGAGGCCCAGGGCGCGGCGTTTACGGCGCGGCACATCAAGGAGGACGCGCCTACCCTGGACGAGTTAAGGAACTGGCATAGGCGCAGCGGCCTGCCGCTGAAACGGTTTTTCAACACCAGCGGCTTAAAGTACAAGGAACTGGCGCTGAAGGACCAATTGCCCGGGATGGACGAGGACGCGCAGCTCGCCCTGCTGGCCACGGACGGGATGCTGGTCAAGCGTCCCATCCTGGTGGGAGAAAATTTTGTGCTGGTGGGGTTTCGGGAGGCAGAGTGGGCCGCGGCCCTGGGTGTCAAAACGGACGCTTAAGTGGGAATAAGGAAGATGAACCACCGCGGGTCGGGGAAAACGGGCCCGCTGGCCGGCGAGATCGGCTTTGGCGCGGAGTGGATGGAGCGCCACAGCCCGAAGGCTGGGGAAAGCAGCTTGTGAAGATACTCAACGGCGGCCTTGCCCGCTTCGTCCATTCCGCCATAACGCGCCGCGCCTCCATAAACAGCGCCCTGCTGATGATTCTCGGCAGGGCGTTCTCTATTCTGATCGCGTTGGGCCCGCCGCGCCGGTCCTCCCGGCGCTCCTCCTCTTAGAGCTGCTGTGTTGTACCGTTGGCAGTCCGCGCCAGTTCCACAGGTGCTCTTTTGATGCCAAAATGATGGACAATGGGTGTATAATACTCCCTCGGAGGTGTGCCTATGAATCAGATCCTGATCGCCGAGGACGAGAGCGCCATCGCCAGCCTCGTCCGCGCCGCCCTGGATGGCCCGGACTACCGCTGTACCTGGGCCGCCGACGGCCTGACAGCCTGCGACCTCTTAGAGCGGGAGCCCTTCGACCTGGCGCTGCTGGATATCATGCTCCCCGGGGCGGACGGCTACCAGGTGCTGGACTACTGCCGCGCCCTGGAGGTCCCCGTCATCTTCCTCACCGCCAAAGGGACGGTGGAGGACCGGGTGAAGGGCCTGCGGCGTGGGGCGGAGGACTATATCACCAAGCCCTTTGAGCTGATGGAGCTGATGGCCCGGGTGGAGACAGTGCTGCGCCGGTGCGGCAAGACGGGGCGGGTGCTGTCCCTGCCGCCGGACATCGAGATCGACACCGCCGCCCGGACCGTCCGCCGGAGCGGCGTTCCCGTGGCCCTCACCGCCAAGGAGTACGAGCTGCTCCTGCTCTTTGTCCAAAATAAGAACATCGCCCTCTATCGGGACCGCATTTACGAAAAGGTATGGGGGGACGAATATCTGGGGGACAGCCGGACCGTGGACCTCCATATCCAGCGGATGCGCAAAAAGCTGGGGCTGGAAAAGCGCCTGGTGGCCGTCTACAAGGTGGGCTACCGATTGGAGGTGTAAGGCATGAAGCTGTTCTGGAAGCTGTTCTGCTCCATGGTGTCCGTCACCATCCTGGCCTGCGCCGCAGGGGGGTTCCTCCTCATCGACGGCCAGTTCCGCACCGCTTTGGAGCAGGAGGTGGACGCCCTCTACGAGGAGAACGATATGCTGCGCTATGCCCTGTCCATGGCGGCGGAGGGACGGGCGCTGTCCAGCCGGGAGGAACTGGCCCAGCTGGCCCAGGGAATGACCTTGACCACGGTGCGGCGGACGGTCTCCTTCCGGCTGAGCGACGAGACCGGCGAGGAATTGGCGGGCAACCGCTCCATGCCCCCGGATCTGAACACCATGCCGCTGATCTCCGGCCTGGGGTCGGGACAGCGGGGCTGGCGACTGGCCAACGTGGCGGAGGGGGCCTATCTCCTCCACGGAGCCAGCACCCTGACCCTGCCGGACGGAGTGATCTACCTGGAAAACTGCCGGGATGTGGCACCGCTGTTCGTCCAGCGCGACAACCAGTACCGCAGCTTTACCGGCGTGATGCTGGCCCTCATCGCCGGAGTGGGGGCACTGTCCTTGCTGCTGGCCCGCCTCATCCTGCGCCCCCTGGAACAGCTGTCCTCCGCTACCCGAAAAATGGCCGAGGGGGAACTTGCCCAGCGTGTTCCCGTCACCAGCGGAGACGAGCTGGGGCGGCTGTCCGCCGACTTCAACGCCATGGCGGAGCGCCTGGAGGAGCAGGTGTCCCAGCTCACGGCCGCCGCCCGGCGGGAAAAGGATTTTACCGCCAGCTTTGCCCACGAGATCAAAACGCCCCTGACCTCCATCATCGGCTACGCCGACCTGCTCCTCTCCCGGGAGAACCCGCCGGAGCGGGTAAGGGAGAGCGCCGGATACATCTTCCGGGAGGGGAAGCGGCTGGAGGCCCTGTCGGGCAAGCTGATGGAGCTCATCGTGCTGGACCGGCGGGACTTCCCCCCGCGGCCCGTGTCCCTGCGGGCTTTTTTGGAGCGGACGGGGAACGCCCTGCGCCCCGCCCTGGAGGGGGCGGGCCTCCGCTTCGCGGTAGAGGCGGAGGAGAACATCGTCTGTCTGGAGCCGGACCTGATGGAGACGGTGTGCCTGAACCTGCTGGACAACGCCCGGAAGGCCACGCCGCCCGGCGGGGCGGTCACCCTCACCGGGCGGGGGACGGAGGAGGGCGGCTGTGTCATCCGAGTGTCGGATACCGGCCGGGGCATCCCGCCCGAGGAGCTGGGGCGGATCACCGAGCCGTTCTACATGGTGGACAAGTCCCGCTCCCGGGCCCAGGGGGGCGCGGGGCTGGGCCTTGCCCTGTGCGAGCGGATCGTGGAGCTCCACGGCGGTACGCTGGAATTTCACAGCACGCCGGGGGAGGGCACCACAGCCGAAATCCATCTGAAGGGAGGGAACGGGGTATGAAGCTGATGAGACGATGGCTGCTCCCCGCCCTGACCTGCCTTCTCGTCCTGGGCGCGGCGGCGCTGCCTCCGCTGCTCTCCCAGGCCCGGGACGCCCGGCTGTTCGGCCAGGTCCACGCCGAGGCGCTGGAGGCGGACCCCCTGCCCGCCGTCCAGACCTCCACCCTGCTGGACCGGATGGCGCTGTACGCCAGCCGGCTTTCCTCCAGCCGCACCATCCTGTCCTCCACGGATTACTCCATCCTGGAGGACGGCCAGGAGGCGGCGCTGGCCCAGTCGGCCCAGGAGCTGCTGACCAAGTCCGGCGTCCTGCCCGCCTGGATTTTTGAGGAGGAGCCTTTTGGCGCCATGCGGGTCTCCCGCCTCCTGCTCTGGGACGCGGAGGATAAGCGGGAGCCCTCCGTTTTCTGGGACATCACATGGGAAAATTACACCAATAAGTCCCATCAAAAGTCCGTCCATGTCACCCTGGACGCCCAGACCGGCCTGCCCATTCACCTGTACGTCCACGACACCAACATGTCCCAGTGGATGGCCTACGACGTTGAGCGTCTCCGGTCCCTGACACAGCGGTATTCTGACCTTTGGGGGCTGGAGGTTCAGGAGGTCGACCTGGCCAGCCCCATGTTCGTCCCCAGTGTGAACGTGAGCTATTCCATCTCCGGCACCGGGCTGTATTTCTTCGCTTCCCGCGGTCCCACCGACCTGGCCATACAGCTTGACACCAACTGGACGCTCAGGTCCGAGGATGGGACCATTTCCACCGGTTACGACGGATAAAATGATGGCGTTTTGACGCAAAAATGCGGACAGTTTGACGGCGGGCCGTGATAGGCTCGGGGCACAGACCACACAAAGGAGATGCGCCCCATGAAAACCGCCCGCCGTCCCTCGCCGTTATCCCTCTTACCTGCCCTGGCTGTGCTGTTATTTTCCGCCGGAGTGCTGGCCGGCTGGGCCGGGGCCTCCGTCCGCCTCCAGGATGATCCGGAGCCCACCGGCGCCCCCAGCCCCGCCCCGATCCAGAGCGCCCCGCCCCTGCCCTCTCCCACCCCCATCCCGTCGGGCAGGCCCGCGCCGGAAGGGAGCTGGGCGCTGGCGCTGGTGAGCTTCGACCACCCGCTCCCGGAGGGCTTCGCCGTGCCGGAGCTGACCCAGCTCAGAAACGGCCACGCCGTGGACAGCCGGGCCTACCCGGCCCTCCAGCGGATGATGGACGGCTGCCGGGCGGCGGGGCTTCAGCCGCTGATCTGCTCCTCCTACCGCACCCAGGCCGACCAGGCCCAACTCTATCAGCGGGAGGTGCAAAGCTGGCGCTCCCAAGGGTATGCCCAAAGCGAGGCGGAGACTAAAGCCGCTCGGTGGGTGGCCCGCCCCGGCACCAGCGAGCACCAGACCGGGCTGGCGGTGGACATCGTGGATACTTCCTATCAGGCGCTCGACCAGGGGCAGGAGAGCACCGCCGTCCAGCGCTGGCTGATGGCCCACTGCGCGGAGTACGGGTTCATTTTGCGCTACCCCGTGGAAAAAAGCGCCCTCACCGGGGTGAATTACGAGCCTTGGCACTACCGCTATGTGGGAGTGGAGGCCGCGCGGGAGATCATGGGCGGCGGGCTGTGCTTGGAGGAATATTTGACTCAATGAAGGTATGCGCGGGCAAATTTTTCTATCATCAGGATATGGGCGGCTGAGATTGAGAAGGAAGCGCGTATTCATCCATTGGATCAGTATAATATTTTTTGTCGAGGGCCTGACATACGGGTTCTCAGGCTGTGAAATCAAATCCCGGGCGGTCCGGCCAGCCCGGCGGCCTGTGTGCTGGCTTCGCAAGCTGTTTCAGCAAAATCCCCCTCACGCCGCGTTGTTCTATGAATGACCCCGGCGGGGAAAATGCCCAGCACAAGGTTGGCAGTCACCATCCGCTCCACGCCCCCCGCCGGTAGAAGGCGAAGGAGCACACCGCGGCGACAGACCACCCCACCGGCCAGGCGCACCAGATGCCCGTGGCGCCAAGGGGCGTCCCGGCCAGGAGGATCGCCAGCGCCACCCGGATCACCAGGTCGGTAAAGGTGGCGATCATGAACTTATCCATCATGCCGGAGCCCCGCAGGACGCCGTCCGCCACCAGCTTGGCCGAGACGACAAAGTAAAAGGGAGAGAGGATACGCAGAAACGCGGTGCCGGTCCGCAGCGCCTCCGCCGTGGGCTCGTCCAGGAACAGGCCCAGGACGTACCGCCCCCCGAGGAAGTACAGCAGCGCCAGGGGGGCGCTCAGCAGCCACACCAGCCTGAGGCCCGCCCGCAGCCCCTCTTTGATGCGCGGCAGCTTTTTTGCCCCCAGGTTCTGGGCGGTATAGTTGGAGATGCCGTTGCCCAGGGTGGTGAAGGAGGTGATAACCAGGTTGTTCAGCTTCACCGCCGCGGAATATCCGGCCATCACGCCGGTGCCGAAGCCGTTGATGACCCCTTGAATGACGATGTTGCCCACAGAGATGAAGCTCTGCTGCAAAATACTGGGGATGGCGACGCGGGCGATCTGCCCAAGAATGGGCAGGGAGAACAGCTCCGGCTCCCCCTCCGCCCTGACCCGCTTCAGCCGCAGGAACACCACGGTCACAGCCAGCGCGCAGCTGACGCCCTGGCACAGGAACGTGGCCCAGGCCACGCCCGCCACTCCCATCCGAAAGGCGGTGACGAAGAGGATATCCACCGCGACGTTGGCGGTGGAGGAGGCCGCCAGAAAGAAAAACGGGGTGCGGGAGTCCCCCAGGGCGGAGAAAACGCCGGTGGCGATGTTGTAGAAGAACACGAAGGGGAGGCCCCAGATGTAGATATCCAGGTACAGCTTGGAGTCGGCGAAGGCCTCCGCCGGGGTGCGGATGAGCCGCAGCAGCCCGTCGCAGGACAGCATCCCCACCGCCATGGTGGCGGCGCACAGCGCGGCGCTGGCGACGCAGGCGGTGGAGACGGCGGTCTTGACCTTTCCGTACTCCTTCGCCCCGAAAAACTGGGAGACGATGACGGAGCAGCCGATGTTGCACCCGAAGGCGAAGGCGATGAAGATCAGCGTCACCTCATAGCTGTTGCCCACCGAGGCCAGGGCGTTTTCCCCGATGAACTTGCCCGCCACCAGGCTGTCCGCGATGTTGTAGAGCTGCTGGAAGATGATGCTCCCGAACAGCGGGAGGCAGAAGCTCCACAGCACCCGGGACGGCTTCCCCACCGTTAAGTCCGTATTCATAAAGACCCTTCTTTCCTCTTGTCACGCCGGTTGACTTTCCGGCGGTTTTTTATTATACTGGCTCACAGGCATATTGAAAAATATAAAATATTCCCTTCTTATATATCAAAATGATATGGTGAGCGGCATGAACATCAGCTATGACAGCTACCGAATCTTTTACTATGTGGCCAAATGCCAGAGCTTTACCCAGGCGGCGGACCGCCTGCTGAACAGCCAGCCCAACATCACAAGGGCCGTCAAGAACCTGGAGGGCGCGCTGGGGTGCCGGCTGTTTGTCCGCTCCAACCGAGGCGTCCGGCTCACACCGGAGGGGGAGAAGCTGTACGCCCATGTGGCGCCCGCCGTGGAGCACATTCAGGCGGGGGAGGAGGCCGTGGCGGCGGACCAGAGCCTGCGAAGCGGCGTTGTGACCATCGCGGCCAGCGAGATCGCCCTGCGCTGCTGCCTGCTGCCGGTGCTGGGGGAGTACCGGCGCGGCTATCCGGGTGTGCGCGTCCGGGTCTCCAACCACTCCACCTCCCAGGCGGTGGCCGCGCTGCGGGAGGGGCTGGCCGATTTCGCGGTGGTCACCGCCGGAGACGACCTGCCCAACGGCCTGAGCCAGCGCTGGGTAAAGGACATCCAGGAGGTCCCCGTCTGCGGAGAGTCGTTTTCCTTCCTCCGGGGCAGAGCGCTGCCGCTGGAGGAGCTGTCCCAGTATCCGCTCATCGGCCTGGGCCCGGGCACCGTGTCGTTTCGTTTTTTCAGCAGATTCTTTTCCCAGCGCCAGCTGCCCTTCCGCCTGGACATCGAGACCGCCACGGCGGATCAGATCCTCCCCTTCGTCAGGGAGGGGCTGGGCATCGGCTTTGTGCCGGAGGAATTTCTCCAGGACATATCCTCTCCGGCCTCCATCCAGGTGCTGAGCCTGAACGATCCCGTTCCCAAGCGCTCCGTCCTGCTGCTGAACCGGGAGCGGCAGGTCCTGAGCGCGGCGGCAAAAAAGCTCTATCAAATGATCGTGTCCTGACCGGGGCTCCCGTCCTGCTGGAGGCGGTCCGCGCCCGCCCATTGTCCCGGTCAAAAAGGGCGGCGCCGCAAAAGGACTTGGGAGAGGGCCCATCAAGCCCTCTCCCAAGTCCTTTTGCCCTTTAAGGGTCAGTCCCGGAGCCGTCCGCCCGGCGCTCACAGCACCTTTTCCACCCGGAACATGGACTCCAGCACCAGGAAATTGGCGCAGAACAGCCGGTTCAGGTTCCAGAAACTGACGCCGGCCAGGCCGTATTCGTCCACCAGGGCGTACTTGGCCCGGAGGCTGCGGGCGTCCTCAAACCACACCTCATGCTGCCTGCCGTCCCCGTCGTAGTAGCGGAAGAAGGGGGACTGGGCGTCCTGGTCGTACTGGATGGCCGCCCTCACCCGCCCGGCCAGCGTGACGGCGTCAACGCCGGACAGGGAGCGCGCCGCCGAGCCCTGCGTGAAGGGCAATGTCCAGTCATAGCCGTAGTTGGGCACGCCCATGAGAATTTTTCCCGCCGGTATGACCTGGGTGGCGTAGTCCAGCACCCGTCGCACCATGCTGAGGGGGGCCACCGCCATGGCCGGACCGTAAGTATACCCCCATTCATAGGTCATAAGGACGACATAGTCCACCGTCTGGCCGTGGGCGGCATAGTCGTGGGCCTCGTACAAAAGCCCCTGCTGGTCCTGGGACAGCTTGGGGGCCAACGCGGTCACTACGATATAGCCCAGCCGGTGCATCCGGTCCGTCAGGCGGCGCAGGAATTGGTTGTAGCTCTCCCGGTCGAATTGATAGACGTATTCAAAGTCCACGTTCACGCCATACCAGCCGCCCTGCCCCAGCAGCGCCTCCACGTTATTTAAAAAGTTGTCCTGCGCGGCCTGGTCGGCGAGGATGGCGTGGGCGATCTGGCTGGAAAATCCCCCCGCCTCCTTCAGGTTCGTGAGGGTCAGGAGATTTGCCGTGCGGTGCCCGCCGGACAGCGCCGTGTTCAGGTGGAAGGTGGGCGTCAGCTCTCCCGACAGATCGGAGCGGTAGGAAAAGGGGGACAGGAAGGTCAGGTAGGGCAGCGCGGCGTTCAGCGTGCTGTCTGTGGCGTCGGTCACATAGCCGTTGACGATGATCTCCCGCGTCTGCCGGCTGTCGGCGGGAATGACCACCGTCTGTCCGGGGTAAACGCGGCGGGGATCGGTAATCTGCGGGTTCGCCGCCATGAGGTGGGGAAGGCTGACCCCGTATCGGCGGGCGATGGAGTACAGGGTGTCCCCCCGGCTCACGGCGCGGCGGGTCTCCCGGCTGGGGATCACAAGGGCCTGACCCACCGAGAGTACGTCGGGGTTTTCCAGCTGGTTGGCGGAGATGATGTCATCCGCCGATGTGAAGAATCGGCGAGCGATTTGATGGACGGTGTCGCCGCTTTTTACAATATGCAGTTCCAAGGTGTTTTCCTCCTGTTGCGCTTGCCTGGATACCCCATCCTATTCCCGGCGGCGGCAAAAGGAGGCTTGCCCGCGGCGTTCTCCCTCCTGCGACACACAATGTTCAGGCCCTTGCCGGAAAGCACCGGCAAGGGCCTTTGTTGTGTGGGATGGTTTACTCCGTGGTGTAGTTGTCGAAATAGCCCTGGATCAAGACCACCGGGGTGCCCTTGTCGCCGGAGCCGGAGGTGAGGTCGCACAGGGAGCCGATCAGGTCGGTGAGCCGGCGGGGGGTGGTGCCCTCGGACACCATCTGTCCCACCAGGTCGCTGTCCTTCTTGTGGATGCGGTCCTTGATGGCCTCCTTCAGCGCGTCGCCGGACAGGTGGGCGAAGTCGTTGTCGGCCAAATACTTCAGCTTCAGCTCGTTGGGCGTGCCCTCCAGCCCGGCGGTGTAGGCGGGGGAGACCACCGGGTCGGCCAGCTCCCAGATCTTGCCCACCGGGTCCTTGAAGGCGCCGTCGCCGTAGACCATGACCTCCACGCGCTTGCCGGTCTTGTCCAGCAGCCGCGCCTGAATGGCCTCCACCAGCCCCTGGCAGTCCCGGGGGAACAGCTTCACCTGCTCCTCGGTGGACTTGTTGGAGCCCA
>ERZ808028.497-NODE-497-length-32468-cov-8.662622_pt1 | contig 32468 bp, 27 predicted proteins | sample MGYA00380184_ERZ808028 | MGnify/ENA primary metagenome ERZ808028 (study PRJEB31490, sample SAMN06133397) | mouse gut metagenome | isolation source: J8_1 | host: mice | place: China: Chengdu | collected 2015-05 ...
TTCGGCGCCACCAAGGGCAAGTTCGACCTGGCCGCCTGCGCCAAGAAGAACAACCTGGACGCCATCCACGACACCGTGCATGAGATGGCCCGGGACGAGGCCCGCCACGGTAAGGCGCTCAAGGGCCTGCTGGAGCGGTATTTCAAGTAAGATTTTCGTACCTGAGAGGGTGGGCTTCGTGGCCCGCCCTCTTTTTTGGTGGAAAAAAGGTGGGACCTCCTCGTATTTTATTCAGTTTTTGTTTGGTGGGAAATCGGCGGGAAAAACAGAAAAAATATCCGCTTGCGGCCGGTATACGAGGATTTTTGCGAAAAATTGCGAATCCGTTGTGCTGCGACGAAAAATGAAATGAATGAAAAAGGAAAATCGCTGCTGACCTCCCGCAGGATAAAAGAGGCTGTCTATACCATTTTTGTGGGGCTGGGCGGTGACTATCTCGCCTGGAGCAGAAAACGGGGCAAAACCGACCGGATATGTTGTGGATGTCCGGAGTAAATTGACAGGACGGTGTGTTTCCGGTATGATAAAAAAGGGTGTTTTTATGCTGGAGATCGCCATCATTGAGGATGAGGGAAAGGAAGCCGCTCAGCTCGGCGGTTTTTTGGACCGTTTTTCCCAGGAGAGCGGAGTGGAGCTGCGTCACAGCCGGCACAGCAGCGCCGCTGCCTTTTTGGAGGAATACCAGTGCCAGTACGACCTGGTTTTCATGGACATCCGCCTGCCCGACATGGACGGGATGAAGGCGGCCCAGCGGCTGCGGGAGCTGGACAGTGCGGTGGTGCTGATTTTTGTCACAAGCTTGGCCCAGTATGCGGTGCAGGGCTACTCAGTGGATGCGCTGGACTACATTTTGAAGCCCGTCAGTTACCCCGCTTTCGCGCTGAAAATGCGCCGGGCCGTAGAGCGCTGCCGGCAGAAGCGGGAGCGGTGGCTGCTGCTGAACACCAATTCCGGCGCGGTGCAGCTGCGGGAGTGCGAACTGTACTATGTGGAGATTTTTGACCACCACATCCGTTACCATACGCAGCAAGTCAATTACGACGCCTACGGAACGCTGAAATCGGTGGAGCAGAACCTGCCCCGCCACAGCTTTTTCCGCTGCAATAACCAGTGCATTATCAACCTCCGGTATGTGACGAAGATTGGCGGCTGTACGGTTGTGGTGGACGGGCGGGAGTTTTCCATCAGCCGGATGCGGAAAAAAGCCTTTCTGGAGCAGCTCCACCGCTTTGCCGACCTGAGCTGGGAGGATGAGGCGCGATGACCCCCGGCGAACTGTGGGTTCTGTTGGGGGTGGACTTTTATATGCTGGCGGCGTTGCTGGCCTGCTGCCTGGTGACGGGCCACGGGCTGACGCCCCGGTCCCTGCTTCCCGCCCGGCTGTCGGCAGCTATCGCGGTTGAGTGCCTGTGGGCCTACGGGTGCAGCTACCAGTGGCTGTTTGCTCCCGACCCCCTGTGGGGCGCGAAGGAGATTGTCATCGTCAAATATCTTGGGACATTCTTGCTCACCGTGACCGCGTTTCGCTTCTGCCTGCGGTGCGGCTGGACCGCGGCCCTCTATGGCGGCACTACCGGCTACATCCTCCAACACTGCGCGGAGCGCACCACCGAAGTGGTCTGGGCGTTCCTCCCGCCCTGGCCCTCCTGGGCATATAACTTGATTTTGGCGGGCCTGACAGCGTTGGCATGTCTGTGCTTCATCTTTGCCTTCCGCAGACGGTACGACATCCTGGAGTATGACCGTTATGGCGGCGGCGAGAGCAATATCATGCTGGTGACTGCTGCGGCGGTGGTGGGCGTGGTCATCGTGCTGGAGCCCATCATCCGATACGACCTGGGGCTGAACACCGGTGCGCCGGTGATGGTTTGCATCAACATCATTTCCGTGCTGCTGTCTCTGCTGGCGCTGGTGGTCAGCATGTGCCAGATGCGCCAGGCGGAGTCCCAGAGGAGGGCCCAGATCGCCGAACAGCTCCTCCACGCCGAGCGGGGCCGCTACACCCTGGAGAAGGAGACGGTGGACGCCATCAACATCCGCTGTCATGACATCAAGCACCAGATCGCCGCCCTTGGGGACGTGGGGCGGCAGAAGGAACTGCGAGAGATTGAGCGCTTGGTGAACATCTACGACTGTGGGCTGAAAACGGAGTGCGCTGCACTGGACCTGGTGCTGTCCAACAAGTCGCTGATGTGCGCGAGGAAGGGAATTGTGCTGACCTGCGTGGCGGACGGCAGACGGCTGGGCTTTATGGAGGAAGCGGACATCTACGCGCTGTTCGGCAACATTCTGGATAATGCCATTGAGGCGGCGGACCGGGTGGAGGACCGGGAGAAACGGCTGATCTCTCTGACGGTGCGCTCTCAAGGACCGCTGCTTATCGTCACCGAGGAGAACTATCACGACAGCCAGTTGGTGCTGGAGGGCGGACTGCCCGTCACCACCAAGGCGGACAAGCGCTTCCACGGGTTTGGGATGCAGAGCATCAAAATGCTTACGGAAAAGTACGGGGGAGACCTGCGCCTCCGGTCCCGGGCGGGGATTTACCGGCTGTCCATTTTGTTCCCTATTGTGGAGGATGTGGAAAAAACAGGATAAAAGCAGTTGGGGAGTGCCTGTATTGACGGGCACTCCCCAATTTTTCCACAAAAAAAGTTGTAAAATAAACCGAAAAAGTTTTGCAAGGTTGAATCCCTCCCTGCGGCACGATACATTAAAATTCAGAAGCGCGGAGACGCGCAAAAAGTCCAAATCATATCTTTTATTTGGAGGGATTTTTGTGGCAAAAGAGAAAGGAAAAAAGAAGAAGCTGAGCGCGAAGGCGTTTACCGCCGTCGTAGCGTCCCTGCTGGCGGTGCTGCTGGCATTCTCCGTCGCGCTGCCGGTCATCACCACATCCAGGTATGACCTGGTGCTGCGGGACATCTTCGGGGAGACGCAGTTCAACACCGGCGGCGCGCCCGCCGGAGTGGACGCCGCCTACTACAAGCGGGACATCGCTGACTCCAAGGAGCTCCAGGCCGCCGAACAGGCCTATACCCGCAAGGCGGGGGCCGAAGGTTTTGTGCTTCTGTACAACAAGGCCGAGGGCGGCAAGGGCCTGCCCGTGGCGGCGGGCTCCAAGCTGAGCTTGTTCTCCGCCTCCTCTGTGGACCTGCTGGCCGGCGGCACCGGTTCCGGCGTGTCCACCATTTCCAGCGACATGAAGACCGCCCTCACCGAGCAGGGCTTCTCCGTCAACGAGGCCCTGTGGAAGTTCTACAGCGACAACCACGGAGCCTACACTCGCGGCGGCGGCGCGGTGATGTACGGATTCGCCGAGGACTGGTCTATCCATGAGGCCCCCATCTCCGCCATTCCCGCCGACGCCAAAAGCGAGGCGGAGGGCACCATCCCGGTGTTCTTCTTCGCCCGCACCGGCGGCGAGGGCCGGGACCTGGGCCGGTACATGGGCGACTTCGCCGCCACTGCGGCGGACCGGGATAAGCACTATCTGGAACCTGACTCCGTGGAGCTGGAGGTCATCCAGTATCTGAACGACAACTTTGACGACGTCATCATTGTGGTCAACACCAATAACGCTTTCGAGCTGGGCTGGGTGAAGGACTATCCCAACATCAGCGCGGTGCTGTGGGCCCCCGGCGCGGGCGGCGACACCTGCCGTTCCATTGCCGACGTGCTCAGCGGCAATATCAACCCCTCCGGGCATTTGGTGGACACCTTCGCCTACGACGCTTTCTCCTCCCCCGCCATGCAGAACATGGGCGAGCTGATGCTGGTCAACGGCGGCGAGGACGTGAGCGCGGCGGTGTTCTACGACGAGGGTATCTATGTAGGCTACAAGTACTATGAAACCCGCTATTTCGACAAAGCCCTGGGGCAGGGCAATGCCGGGGACTACGACTATGCCTCTGCCGTGCAGTACCCCTTCGGCTATGGAATCTCCTACACCACCTTCGAGTGGTCCGACTTCAAGATGGGGCAGATGGACGGCAACGGCGACATCGAGATCTCTGTCACCGTGAAGAACACCGGCTCTGTGGCGGGCCGGGACGTGGTGCAGGTCTACCTCAACGCCCCTTATACCGACTACGACAAGGCCAACTTTGTAGAGAAGTCCGCCGTTTCTCTGGTGGGGTTTGAAAAGACCGGCGAGATCCAGCCCGGCCAGTCGGAGACCGTCACCGTCACCGTCAACCGCAGGGACTTCATCTCCTACGACGATGTGAAAGCCAAGACCTACATCCTGGAGGCGGGCGACTATCTGCTCACTGCGGCGGACAATGCCCACGCCGCCGCCGACAACTTCCTGGCCTACAACGGGCAGAGTGTGGAGCCCTTGTTCGGCGGGGCGGACACCTCCTTCGTGGGCAAATGGAGCTACAGCTACTCCGGCAACGGCGGGGTGGACAACGAGACTTACGCCAAGTCCCTCGCTGGCGTGGAGGTGACCAATCAGTTTGACCACGCGGTGTCCGACGAGTTCACCGCCCGGGATGAGTACCTCACCCGTCAGGATTGGACCGGCACGTTCCCCCAGACCCACGGCACCCAGGACGGCAAGCGGGCCAGCGGATACAGCGAGAAGAACGGCCTGACCTGGGAGGTTCAGGTGTCCGACGCCATCCGTGACGCGGTCAAGGCCAAAGGCGTGGGCGCGTCCCTCAACCCCATGAGCGAGGAAGACGCCGCCGCCAAAGCCGGCCAGTTTGCCAAAAGCGGAAACCTGGAGCTTATCGACTTCCGGGGCCGCGACTTCGACGAGGTAGACGCCGAGGGCGGCTGGGACGCCCTCATCGACCAGATGACCACCACTGAGATCCACGACCTGATCCGCAACGGCGGTTACCAGACTTTGGCCAACGCCAACACCAGCAAGCCCCGGGCCATCGACTTTGACGGCCCCTCCGGCCTGAACGAGGGCGGCGTCACCCACGAACCTTACTCCATCACCTATCCCTGCGCCACCAACATCGCAGCCAGCTGGGACCGCCAGAACTCCTATTACCACGGCTACTACGTGGGCGAGGATGCCCTGGCCTGTGACGGAAACTGGGGCAACCACCAGTACACCGGCATCATCTCCGGCTGGTACGCCCCCGCTATGAACATCCACCGCACTCCCTTCGCGGGCCGCAACTTCGAGTACTATTCCGAGGACGGCTTCATGTCCGGCGAGCTGGCCCGTGAGGCCTCCGTAGCCTGCGCCGAGAAGGGCGTATACGCCTACATCAAGCATTTTGCCCTCAACGATCAGGAGGACTACCGCAACGGCCTGGTCACCTTCTCCAACGAGCAGGCCATCCGGGAGATCTACCTGAAGCCTTTCCAGACCTGCATTGAGGAGCGGGGCGACACCACCATCAAGACCCAGACCTACGATGAGTCCTCCAAGTCCTTTACCGAGGGTGAGACGGAGATTCCCGCCGTCATGGCGGTCATGTCCTCCTTTAACCGCATCGGCTGCACCTGGGCGGGCGGAAACTATAGCCTGCTCACCGCCGTGCTCCGGGACGAGTGGGGGTTTGACGGCACCGTCATCACCGACTATGACAACGGCGGCTACATGGACACAGAGCAGTGCATTCGGGCCGGCGGCGACCTGAAGCTCACCGGCTACGAGGTGGACGCGCCGCTGGACATGAGCAATCCCGCCTCCCAGTACCATGCCCGCCAGGCGGTCAAGCACATCCTCTACACCACCGTGAACTCCAACGCCATGAACGGCATTGTCCACGGTGTGTCCGTGGGCGAGCTGCCCTTCGCCAACTATTGGTTCATCCTCATCGCGGAGGCCGTGGTGGCCGCCGGCCTCACTGCCTGGGGTGTGCTGGCCATTATGCGCCGCTGGAAGAAAGAAAAGGAAGGGATTTGACCGCTCTGTTAAATTACTTCGCTGGAAGCAATTCGGCAAAATGACTTTCAGTATGGCTCGAGGTCCTTTTAGGAAACAAAAAGAACGCGATGGCAACATCGCGTTCTTTTTTATTCGGGAAATGGGGGCAGCCGGTCCCCGCGGCGTCTCTGATATCTTCAAGTGCCGAATACAGTGCCTCCGCCGTCAGGCTGCAGTTTCTTTTGGCCTTTTCCAACATTTTATCATCGGTGTTGGCGCCGTTGGCTTTGGGCGATATTATTTTACACTTGCCGCTTTTTTGTCAACCACAAAGAAATGAAATTACTGGAAACAAAATCGAACAAATATAGAACAAAATAAGAATAAAACGTAAAATATAAGGAAGGCGGTGCGCGGTATGGCACAAAATTACAAAAAATACGATAAAATTATTGAAAAATGTAAATTGTGAGAGACAATTCAAAATTTAGACAATTAATTGCGACAAAAAATATCCTTGCATTTCTGGAAAATTGTGATACAATAAAGCTAAACCAATAGTGAGGGTGTATTTTGTTCGTCTAGATAACGGTTCAAATGTTTGATATCCAGCGGGAGATTGGAATCAAATGTTTGTGGCGAATGAAAAGCTGCCGCTGGTTTTTGAAATAGTTTATGAAAGCAGTTTGGGCGGGGAATGAAGGGCGGAAACGCCGTCGTGGTCCCGTCGACTCATAAGCGAAGAGCTGATTCGGATGGGTCGGGCACCGCCGCAGAAGACGCTCCAGCCGCACTGCTGCGGGGCAGATCAGTCCGGTTCTACCGAAAGTTCCGCCCCCGCAGCGCCTGCCTTAGAACCTGGTCCATTTATGACGATGGGGGCATATGCTGAACCCGAGGGCGGTTTTCCACATTCACCGGCGCGGTCGTTGACGACAGAGGAGGACTCAACGCATGACAAACAAGGAGCTCCAAAAACTGGGACGCCGGGAGCTTTTGCAGCTGCTGCTGGAACAGGCGAAAGAGGCGGAGCGCCTGGGCAAAATGCTGAAGGAAAACGACGCCCAGCTCAAACAGCTGGAGGAGAGCTATGAGCGGCTGCGGGAGCGGCTGGACCAGAAGGACGCCGCCATCCGGGAGCTGAAGGATACGCTCCAGTCGGAGCGGGAAAAGCGGGAGGTGGAGCTGTCCCAGGTGGGCAGCATCGCGGAGGCGGCGCTGCGGCTCAACGGCGTGTTCGACGCCGCGCAGCAGGCGGCGGAGCAGTATTTGCAAGCGGTGCAGCAGTTTTATCCCCTGCCGGAGGGCGTAATCTCGCCCCCCATGCCGGACCTGTCCAGGTTTCAGGCGCAGGTTCAGACTCAGTACCAGCAGCAGGCGCCCTGCCAGCAGGCTGTGTACCAGCCCCCGTATCAGCCTCCGCAGTGGGGTCCGCCCCAGCCTCAGCCTCAGGGGCCGTTTCAAAGTCCGGACCCATTTCCCTATCAATCCTATCAGTTTCCATATTCCGACCCGGGGGCGCCGGTCGGTGGTACGACGGAGGACTATCCCCCGGCTCGTTCCGGTCGCACAGGGCAGGGAAAGCTGCCTTTTGGGGTGAAAAAGTCGAAAGAGAGCGGAAAGGCCACCTTGCTTTTCGGTTGGCAGCATCATTAGGAAACGGTGACTTATGAAAAAGGAAAAGCGCGGAAAGGACAACCAGAATACGAAACTGGAGATCCCCTCCATTGAACAGCTGGAGGCGGAGCTGGGGCGTGAAAAATATCGCTGGCGGTTTCGCCGGGTGATGCGCAGCACCGTCTATGCGCTGGTCACCGTAGCTGCGGTGGCTGTGCTGGTGGCCACGTTGTGGGTGCCGGTGCTCCAGATCAGCGGCAATTCCATGACCCCAACCCTGACCGGTGGAGAAGTGGTGGTGTCTCTGAAAGGGACGGGGTTTCAACCCGGAGATATTGTGGCGTTCTACTATGACAACAAAATTCTGGTGAAACGGGTTATCGCCGGCCCCGGCGATTGGGTGGATATCAGCGAGGACGGCACGGTGTATGTCAACGAGCAGGAGCTGTACGAGCCGTATCTGGTGGAAAAAGCCCTGGGAGACTGCAACATAGAACTGCCTTATCAGGTTCCAGAGTCGAAAATTTTTGTCATGGGGGATCACCGCAGCGTATCGGTGGACTCCCGGAATTCGGCGCTGGGATGTGTGGCCGACGACCAGGTTGTGGGAAAACTGATCTTTCGGGTTTGGCCATTCCCGGTCTTTGGTCCCGTATAAAGTTTGAATTAGAGGAACAGCTGAAGTAGGACAGCTTTCAGGAAAGGAGGATGCGCAGCCATGGATAAAAATCTGGCAAAGCAGGCTCAGCACTTTTTGAATACCCGGCACCAGGACAGACGCAGGTCCCAGGTTCTGCGCGGTTTGGCGGTTGTGGTGGCGCTGATCACCGTTTGTGCGCTGATTATGCCTGCGGTCACCATGTCAAATCCTGTGGAGTGCGGTTTGGAAGAGCATGTTCACGGTGAGAGCTGTTGGACGGAGCAGATGGCCTCCCCCCAGCCTCAGCTGGTTTGCGACGCGGGCCGGTCCGGAGGGCTTGTGGTTCACACCCACGACGTCCAGTGCTATGATATGGGAGGCGGACTGGCGTGCACACTGCCGGAGCTGGAATTCCATATCCACGACGGCTCCTGCTACCAGGAGCACCAGGCGCTGAGCTGTCAGGAAATCGCGGAGCCGGGCCATACCCATTCGCCCGCCTGTTACACGTGGCTTCGAGGGGAACTGCAGTGCGGCCAGGAGGGCGGCGTCCACACCCACACTGAGGAATGCTATCCTATGGAACCGGGACCGGAGCCTGTGTGCGGCCGGCAGGAGGACGAGGAACACACCCATGCCGCTGAATGTTATCTGGTTCGGGTCTATGAAAAGATGGTGTGCGGCCTGGAGGAGAGCCCGGACACCACGCAGACCGACGAGGAAGGCAACGTCACCGTCATTCCCGGCCACACTCATACGGAGAGCTGCCGGATGCCCAAAGACGAGCTGTGCGTGTGCGGGCTGAAGGAAGGCCAGGGCCATGAGCACAACGACAACTGCTACGGGTGGACGGAGGAACTGAACTGCGTCGAGACGGAGCGGGAAGCGGGCCACGTCCACGGCGATGAGTGCTATGAGATCACCCAGATACTGGCCTGCCAGAAGCGGGAGACGGCCACCCACACCCACGGGGAGGGGTGCTACGGCGAAGATGGCACGCTGGTGTGCGGCATGGAGGAGACGGTGGTGCACCAGCACACGGCGGATTGCTTCAGCACGCCGGAGGGCGGGCCGGAGCCGGTGCGCACCCTGGTGTGCGGCATGGAGGAACACACCCACACCGAAGAGTGCTATGTGGAATTCGAGCCGGTGGAGCAGGAGATTTACTACTGCGGACTGGACCTGCATATCCACAACGAGGCGTGTTTCTTCGAGAGCGGCGCACTGTGCTGCACCCTGACCGAGCATGTGCATGATTTGACCTGCCTGGAACCCCCCGTTGTGGAGACGGAGGAACCGGATGCGCCGGAGGAGAGCGAAGGCCCGGAGGAGCCCGCCCAGCCGGTGGGCGTGGAGCTGGACAAGGATTTTGAGACAGAGATAGAGGGCTTCCGGGTGACCTTTCACGTCAAAGGCTTCGCCCCCCTGGCAGTGGAGGCGGAGGACGAGGGCATTGTGGTAATCCAGGATGAGGCCACCCCTCTGGCCTGGAGTCCAATGCGCAGAATGGCGCTTTCTATCGGAGTTCCGCAGGTGAACAGCGCGGACCCTGATATGGAAAATGAGGCGGGACCGGCCGCCGGTCCCGATCTGGATGATGTCGGCGACATCATCCAAGACCCCTTGACGCAGGAGCCCGCCCCGCCGGCGGAACCGGAGTATGGGGATATGGACCCGGCGCAGCCCGCGCCGCCGATGGAGTGGGAGGACGTCGGGACAGACCCCGTCCAGTCCGAATTCCCGACAGAGCCGGAGGGCGGAGATAGGGACCCTGCCCAAGCCGAACCGGAGCTGGAACTGCTGGACCCGGAAAGGGTCAGCGTCCAGGTGACGGCGGCGGACCGGGAGTCCGACGAGTTCCAGCGCTTTGCCCAGTTCACGGAAGAGGTGAGCGGAGGGCGTGACAACATGTGGCTGACGGTGCTGTCCTATTCCCTGCTGTACGACGGACAGCCGCTGGATACCTCCATGTGCAGCGTTACGGCGAAAATCACCCCCACTCAGGAGCTGGTGGAGAGCATGGGCGGCGCCCCTGTTTCCGCCGTTGAGGGCGGCGCGCCGGAAGAAGAGCCGGTACAGGACGAGCCGGAGGGAGAGGATTCCGGCAGCATCATGCTCGTGACCATGGGCATGGGCAAAGAGGACCTGGAGCCGACGGTTCAGGACATCGTGACGGCGGACGCCGACGGTGCGGACGGGATTTCCGCGGCTGCCACGCTGCAAAATGACGGATACGTGGGATTCGCGGCCACCACCGGGGGAGACAAGATTTCCTACGAGGTGCAGTACTATGCCTACCTGACCCGGCTGGATACGGAGACCGGCAGTCCCACAGATACGAAGGAGACGAAATACCTTCCCTTTATCGATACATCAGGGAACAACAGACCCTCAAACGGCAGCATGGCCCCGCCGACGAAATATCTGAAGCTGGAAACAAATACAACAAACTATATTCCAAACAATACTAATGGCCCAAGCCGAGGGAGAGGCGACAAGGGCACCGTCCAGACCTTAAAGGAGCTGAGCCGGGTATACAGGGAGCGTTCGGTGGAGTTTGTCCGGGCTATGGAGGGCAAGCTGACGACGCAGTTCCTGGACGGAGTGAAGAACGGCGTTGACGACGGGACCACGGAGGTTCAGCGGGCCGTCCACTATGAGCTGATGGAGATCTGGGTGACGGACGGAGACGGCCATGCCGGACCCTGGACCATTTACGCAGAGGGAGACGAGGCGTCGGCCAGGGCGAATTTCGAGGCGTACAAAGAGCTGTGCGTGAAAAATGGAGAGGCTGAACCAACCCTGGCCGAGGTGCGGGCAGGCCTTGACTTAGACGGAATCATGTACACCAACGACGCCGGGAAGGACGACGGGTCCGGCACGGTTGTAATTAAGGACGAGGGCACCGTGATCCGCATGGTTTACAAAACCATTAACGAGAACGTGCAGAATCCCAACGTGGAGTTCTATGACTACGACATCACCGATGGAAAGAACAATGTCGTGGAGAAGGGCATCAACAGCGGCGTGAACTATCCGCAGGGGAATTCGGGCGCTAAGCTCGCTTTCGGCAACAACAATACCGGCACGGGGCTGGGCGACGTGACCTGGAACGGCAACACGCTGAATAAGTCGAACGGCAATACCTATGAGGGCTTGACCTTCGGGCTGGCCACCGGGGTTCAGGGCGGACAGCCGGTATTTGCGTCCGGCATCTCGGCGCCTGCCCTGTTTGACCGGCAGTCCGGCACGGGAAAGCACTATTTCGGGTCAGGCAATTCGCTGACGTTTAACCGGGTGGGCGATACCTATACTCTGACGACAGCCCACGGACCCGGTAAAACTGCCGCTAATTTGGAGCAATTTACCTATTGGCAGAACCGGTGGAAAAAGACCACCGAAGTCTGGTCCAACAATTTCTGGCCGATGGACAACAGTCCCGGCGCGGCTGACCCCATGTTCAACGGCGGCGACGGGAAGTTCGCAGACAGCGGGAAGGTTTATCCGTCCAGCGACGACGGCCAGGCGCACAACTCCTATTTCGGCATGACCTTCTCCGTGGGCTTCAACCTGCCGGAGAGCTATGTGGGTCCGCTGGAGTACTATTTCTACGGCGACGACGACATGTGGGTGTTCCTGGACGGCCAGCTGGTGTGCGACATCGGCGGGGTGCACTCCTCCGTGGGCGAATACGTGGACCTGTGGGACTACGTTCCCGGGGGGCGTGAGAACCACCAGACGGCGTCGCACACGCTTCAGGTGTTCTACACCGAGCGCGGCGCGTCCGGGTCCAGCTGCTGGATGCAGTACACCATCCCCAACATGTATCAGATCCCCGTTCCCAAGGTGGAACAGACCGTGGGGCTGAAAATTGAAAAAGAGGTTAGGACGCTCCTGGAGGCCGACAAGGATAAGGATTACGGTTTCACGCTGGAACTGACCAACCTGCAAAACATGTATCGGGGCCAGGTGTACGGAGCGGATGGTCAGCCGGTAGGAGAGCCGATCGATTTTGGCAGCACGGCGCAGGGCTTCACCCTGAAGGATGGGCAGTACCTGATGCTGAGCGGTCTGCCCGAGGGCACGAATTTCAGCGTTAAGGAGACCGACAAGCAGGGAACCGCCTGGACCTTCGTCTCGAAAGACGAGGCGGGCCCTGTGGAGCGGGACAATGAGGGGGGAGTGCTTGACAAACCCATGACCGAGGTGCTCTTCCTCAACGGATCCGACGACGTCCCACCCCCGGACGAAGAGGGATACGTTCTCCCCGAGACGGGCGGGATTGGCCTGTATACTTGGGCGGGTGCGCCGTTCCTGACGGCGGGCATCTGGCTTTGGTATAAAAAACTGGCATATGGGAAAGGGGGCGCGGTTTGAGCGGCACCCACCCCTAAAAACAGTTCAATGAGAGACCGAAAGGAGATATGAAAAATGAAGCATTTCAAGAAACTGGCCGGTCTGGCGCTGGCCCTGGTCCTGGCGCTGGCTTTGGCCGTGCCCGCGTTCGCGGCGGAGGCGGGAACAGAAACGGGAACGGGAACCATTACGATCGACAATCCGATTTCAGAGCAGACGTATACCGCCCACAAAATTTTTGACGTCAAGTATGAGGGCGACAATTACAGCTATACCATCGATACAAACAATCCCTGGTATAATGTGGTCAAGGCGTATGCGGAAAATTCTGAGAACGGCCTCACGCTCAAGGAAACGACGGCAGTGCCCGGCCTCTACATTGTGACCACAAGCGATAGCTTCAGGGCCGCTGATTTCGCTCAGTATTTGAAGGAACAGAGTGGGAATGTGACCGATACAGGTGTTACTTTAAGCGGCGATGAAAATGGCGTGACTGTCGATGGTTTGGAGTTGGGCTATTACTTCGTCAAGAGCAGCACCGGTGTGCTGTGCAATCTGACGACCACCAACCCCAGCGTAACCATCCACGACAAGAATGAAGAGTCCTCTTTTGAAAAGACGGACGACAAGGCCGATGTGGAGATTGGCGAAACTGTGAACTACACCATCAAGGGAAAGGTTCCCTCGACGGAAGGCTACAAGACGTATGTTTATAAGGTCAGCGATACGATGAGCGCGGGCCTGACCTTCAATCCGGATACTTTGGAGGTTATGATCGGCGGGACGAAGTTGGAGAAGGATACAGATTACACCGTGACCTTCAAGGGCGAGGGCCAGACCGAGGACTTCATTCTGGATATTAAGATGCTGAATGATGATGGCGGCGCCAAATACACGTTTGATGCCGACATTGAAATCACCTATAGCGCTGTTGTGAATGAAAACGCCATTGCCACCGTGGAGAAGAACAATGCGAAGCTGGAATACAGCAATGATCCCAACTCGGACACCACGGGAGAGAAGGAGGATAAGGAGTACGTCTACAGCGCGAAGATCCAGATCAACAAGACGGACGATAAGAATCAGCCTTTGGGGGACGCAAAGTTCGTGCTGAGGCGGGAGGCCGAAGGTTCCACCGCTGAGAGTCCTGTTTATGAGTATTACAAGTATACCGAGGCCACGGACTCTACCCCCGCCAAGGTTGAGTGGGTTTCCGATCAGGCCGATGCGACGGTAGTGACCACGGACGAGGATGGCCACGCGGCATTTAATGGACTGAAAACAGGTACGTATGAGCTGGTGGAAACTGAGGCTCCCGATGGATATAACCTGCTTGATAAGCCTGTGAAAGTGGAAGTCACCGCCATCGATGAGCCTAAGGACGAGGACGATGTCAATAGCGTCAACCTGACGCTCGAAGCGGATGTTGTGAACAACGCGGGCACCCTGCTTCCCTCCACCGGCGGCATCGGCACCACCATTTTCTACATCGTGGGCGGCGTGCTGCTGGCCGGCGCGGTGGTCCTGCTCATCGCCAAGCGGCGCACCAGCGGGGTTGACGATGAATAATAAATAAGCTATAATTAAAAAACCTCTGTCACGTGCCTTCGCCGCGCCGCGGGAGGACCGCGGCGCGGCGAAGGAGATGATGGCGAACCAATGAAAAAACACCTGACCACGGTCCTGCTGGTTCTGGTGCTTCTGGCGGGGGCGGCGCTGCTGCTTTACCCCACGGCCAGCGACTACTGGAACTCCTTCCACCAATCCCGCGCCATCGCCGGCTACTCCGAAACCGTGTCCAGCCTGAACCAGGAGGACTATGAGCGGGTCTGGAGGGAGGCCTGCGAGTACAACGCCCGGATGGCGGGCAAAACCACCCCGTACAAGCTCAGCGACGAGGAGTGGGAGAGCTACCGCGCCCAGCTGAACGTGGCGGGCAGCGGTGTGATGGGCTACATTGACATTCCGAAAATCAAGGTGACCCTGCCCGTCTACCACGGCACCGACGAGTCGGTGCTCCAGGTAGCGGCGGGCCACATCGAGAGCAGCTCCCTCCCGGTGGGGGGCGCGTCCAGCCACTGCGTCATATCGGGGCACCGGGGCCTGCCCAGCGCCAAGCTGTTTACCGACCTGGACCAGCTGGGCGAGGGCGACATTTTCCAACTGCAGATTTTGAATGAGACCTTGACATACGAGGTGGACCAGATCCGCATCGTGCTGCCCCAGGAGGTGGGGGAGCTGAACATCGTCCAGGGGCAGGACTACTGCACGCTGGTGACCTGCACTCCCTATGGCATCAACAGCCACCGGATGCTGGTGCGGGGCAGGCGGATCGCCAACCCGGAGGAGGTTTCGGTGGTCCGCATCACGGCGGACGCCATACGCATTGACCCGGTGCTGGTGGCCCCGGCGGCGGCGGCTCCCATGCTGCTGGCCATGCTGGTGTGGCTGGCCGTCAATCCGGGCGGAAAGAAAAAGAAGAAAAACGCCAAAAGGAAGGGCAAACACCAATAACGACGAATTTTCTGCCTGACGCGTTTATGCGGACAGGTTTTTAAGAAAGGCGGCGGCTCATATGAAACTGAAGGGATTCCTGCGGTATGCCGCGGCGGGAGCGCTGTGCCTGCTGCTGTGCGCCGCCGGGCTGGGGCAGACCGCTTTTGCGGTGGAGGCCAAGCGCCCCATTCAAAATTTTGACCCCTCAAAGGCCTGCTCACTGACGCTGGAGTACGCTCACCCGGGCATCAGCGTGACGGTGTATCCCGTGGCCAAAATGGAGTCAAACGGCAGGTTTACCATGAATGAGAAGCTGGTTTTGAACGTTCCGGGGCAGAACCTGGACCCGAACCGGCAGACCTCCGCCAGCGGCTGGAGGGATTTGGCCCTGGCGCTGAACTATAAGATCAAGGAACTGTCCGGCAAGGGAGAAACTCTTTTCTCCACCACAAAGACCACCGGGAGGGACAAACGGGTCACCTTCTCCGGCAGCGGCATGACGCCGGGGCTCTATCTGGTGGTCACAAAGCCCTTTACCTATAAGGAACGGGACGCGAAGACGGGGCTGCTTGTCGACAAGGTATACGAGGTGTCCCCCTATCTGGTCAGCCTGCCCACCTGGGATGGAACGCTGAACGGCGGAAAGGGCGACTGGAGTTACGCGGTGATGGGGAACGTGGCTAAAAAGGCGACGGTCACAGAGCGGGGGACGGTGAATATTCAGGCCGTCAAGCTTTGGAAGAACTCCTCGGGCCAGACGGTAACGGACCATCCCAGCAGCGTGACTGTGGCGCTGATGGATGAACAGGGGAAGATTTCCCAAGTGCAGACCCTGCCCACGAAATACGGCTGGACCTGCCACTGGACCGGGCTGGACAATACAAAGAAGTGGACCGTGGTGGAGCTGGACGCGTCGGGGGACTGGATTCCCTATGTTTTCCAGGCGTGGGGGTCGGACAACCAGTTTGTGCTCACCAACTACCTGTCGGACCCGCCGGATGAGATAAAGCCAAGCCAGCCGGTAAACAGTCAGCCGGTAAACAGTCAGCCGGTAAACAGTCAGCCGCCTGTGACCAATCCGCCGGTGAACAGCCGTCCTCCGGTGAATAGTCCGCCGCCCACGCCCAATGACCCGGATGTTCCCATTGACGACCCGGATATTCCACTGGGGCCGCCGCCAATCGACGCGGTGGATGAGCCGCCGGAGGAAATTGAAATAGACGAGCCGGAGATTCCGCTGGGCGACCTGCCCCAGACAGGGCAGCTGTGGTGGCCGGTGCCTTTCCTGGCGATGGCAGGGATGTTCCTGGTTTTGCTGGGACTGATCCGCCGCAGAGGGGGAGAGTACGATGAGGAATAGGCGGGGGCTTGTCTGCATTGCGCTGGGGCTTGCGCTGATTTTGTCTGCGGTGGGCCTCACAGGCTATAACATGTGGGACGAAAAAGCAGCCGGAGAAAAAGCGGAAATGGCGTACCGCCAGCTCCGGGCGCAGAGCATCGAACCGGGCGAGCTGGAGCTGCCCGAAGGCATTCTTCCCGCTTATCAGGTGGCCCCTCAGGTGGAGATGCCGGAGGTGGAAATCGACGGCCACGTCTATATCGGCTACATCAGCGTACCTTCTTTGGGGCTGGAACTGCCGGTGATGAGCGATTGGAGCTACCCCAAAATGAAGATTGCGCCTTGCCGGTACTATGGCTCGGTGTATCTGAATAACATGGTCATCGCGGCACACAACTATGTGAACCATTTTGGGACGCTGGGCAGTGTAGCTGTGGGGGATCTGGTGCGGTTCACGGATGTGGACGGCAATGAGTTCGACTACAGGGTGGTGGAGCTGGAGCAGCTCTGGCCCAACCAAACGAGGGATATGGTGAAGAGCGACGGCTGGGACCTGACCCTGTTCACCTGTACCCGCAGCGGCCGGCAGCGTTTTACCGTGCGCTGTGTCCAGGCCGAGGAGCTGCCCGGCTGACCGGGAAGCTGCGAGCCAAAATCAATATGTATGGCGTAGAGGTTCGGGAGAAAACCGGGCCTGCCTGTTGGGAAAGGAATCTCGATTATGAAAAAGAAAGTGATGTTTTCACTGTTGCTGGCGGGATGCTGCCTGCTGGCGGGGTGCGCCCAGACATCTGCGGATGAGGATGTGTTCAGCAAAGGGGAGAGTCCCGCGGTTCAGCAGACAGAGGCGCAGCCCGGTGAGACTGCGCCGGAGAGCGAAGCGCTGCCCACCCAGGAGCAGCAGCCCAGCTCCGCCCCGGCGGGAGACGGCCCGGTGTATATCGATCAGGTGACCATGGGCGAGGATGTGGAGCTTTTGGATGAGCTGATCCCGCTGTCCACCTCTCCGGCAGCGGCGCCGGCCATGCTGGTCCCCGTGGCCTCCGGTACGGCGGTCAAAACCGGCGGCGGTGCGGAGATTGACTACTCCAACGTCAAGGACGGCTATGTGATGGTTCGGTTTGCGGCCGCCAACAGCAAGCAGCTCAGAGTGCAGGTGAAAGGGCCCACGGGCACGACCTATACTTATGTGCTGCCCACAGGCAGCTGGGTGACGTTCCCCCTGTCCGACGGCAACGGCAGCTATAAGGTCACCGCTCTGCAAAACTCTACGGGCAATAAGTACAGTGTTCTGGCCTCCGCTTCCTTCCAGGTAACTCTGGCCGACGAGTTCGCCCCCTTCCTGCGGCCCAACCAGTATGTGAACTATGATGGGGCGGTCAACACCGTGACCAAGGCGGCGCAGCTCATGGGGAACATTTCCGACCCGCTGAAAAAGGTGGAGGTGGTGTACGACTTCGTGGTGAAAAACCTGACCTACGACACGCAGCGGGCGGCGGCGGTGTCCAGCGGCAAGTTGTCCAGCTACCTGCCGGTGCTGGACAGTGTTTTGGCGGAGCGCAAGGGCATCTGCTTTGACTATGCCGCGCTGATGACCGGGATGCTGCGCAGTCAGGGTGTGCCCTGCAAGCTGGTGGTGGGCTATGCGGGTACTGTATACCACGCATGGGTGAGTGTATGGACTGAGGAGACCGGCTGGGTGGACGGTGTAATTTACTTTGACGGCACCACTTGGCAGCGTATGGACCCGACCTTTGCGTCTTCCGGAAACAGCAGCGAGAGCATCATGAAGTTTATTGGCAACGGCAGCAACTACAAAGTGAAATACCTCTATTAAAAAATTGGGAGTAATCCATGAAACAGAGAATTTCCAACGAAGAGATCGCCAGCCTGTGCCTGGAGCTGTCTATGCTGCTCCACGCCGGGGTTGGCGTCGGTGACGCGCTTGTCCTGCTCAGTGAGGAGGGTGAGCGAAAGGGAATGCTCTCGGCCATGGCGGAGCAGGTGGACAGCGGTTCTACGCTGTCCGCCGCTCTGCGTGAAAGCGGAGTTTTTCCTGTATACGTCTGCGGCCTGGTGGAAGTGGGCGAGCAGACGGGACGCACTGAGGAGGCCTTGGCAGCCCTTTCACGCTATTACGAGGAGCGGGTGCGGCTGGCCAGAAGGGTGCGCAGTGCTCTGTTATATCCGGCGGTGATGCTGGCTCTGATGCTGGTGGTCATCGGGGTGCTGCTGGTAAAGGTGCTGCCCATTTTCGACGATGTGTATGTCTCCTTGGGCGGACGGCTCACCGGAGTGGCGGCGGGCCTGCTCACCCTGGGCCGATGGCTGGAGGGCGCCATGCCGGTGCTTTTTGCGGTACTGGCGGTGCTGGCAGTGCTGGTGCTGCTGTTTTCCGTAGTGCCCCCATTCCGGGCAGCGCTGACCGCCCTTTGGCAGAGGAGCCACGGAGACAAAGGCGTGTCCCGCAAGCTGAACAACGCCCGGCTGGCCCAGGCGCTGGCTATGGGCATGGCCAGCGGCCTCCCGGTGGACGAGGCGGTGGCTCTGTCCGCCGAACTTATGGAAGGCGGCGCCAAAAAACGGTGTGAGGAGTGCCGGAAGGCCCTGGAGGAAGGCATGGGGCTGGGCGACTCGCTGAAGCAGAGCGGCTTGCTCCCGGCGCGGCAGTGCCGGCTTCTGGAGCTGGGCCAGCGCAGCGGCGCGGGTGATACATCCATGGAGAAGATTGCCCGGGACCTGAGCGAGGAGAGCGAAGCGGCTCTGGACGCTCTGGTGGGCCGGGTGGAGCCCGCCCTGGTGCTGGTTTGCTCGGTGCTGGTGGGGCTGATCCTGCTGTCTGTGATGCTGCCTTTGATGCACATCATGAGCGCCATTGGGTGAGAGCCTATGAAGAGGGGAAAAAACGGTCTGCCGGCTCTTTTGCGGGGGGTGCTGCTGCCGGTGGCTGCCGTCGTGGTGCTGCTGTGGTTTGCCGCCGCTGTGGACGGCCTGGAGGCGGGACGCGGTCAAGAGGACCTGCGCCAGCTGGAAGAGACGCTCCGGCGCAGCTGTGTGGCCTGCTATGCCGCCGAGGGGGTTTATCCCCCAAACTTGGACTACTTAAAAGAACACTATGGACTTCAGATTGATGAGGAGCAGTACACAGTGCAGTACATGGCCTTTGCGGAGAACCTGATGCCGGACATCACAGTACTGGAGAACATGCCATGAGAAAACAGGGAATCAAGCACCAGTTGGATGGGCTGTTGATGCTTTTGCTGTTTGGCGTGTTCGCGGCGTGTGTACTGGTGGTGCTCATGACAGGAGCGAGAGCCTACCGGGGACTGACGGAGCGTGACCAGGCGGCCTTCGACCGGCGAGCCTGTGTGCAGTACATCGCCACAAGAGTGCGGCAGGGGGATCGGACCGGCGGCATCACGGTGGAGCCTTTCGGGGACACTGCGGCCCTACGGCTGGACGACAGCGAGGCGGGGTGTGTCACCCGGCTGTACTGCCACGACGGCTGGCTCATGGAGCTGTACGCCTTGGCGGAGGTGGAGCTGGAGCCCCAGGACGGGGAGATGATCATGCCTTTGGAGGGGCTGGCCCTCACCCTGGAGGACGGCCTCTTGACGGCAGAGCTCCAGATGGAAGAGGGCATAACGGACACGCTTTACCTGTGCCTGCGCTCGGAAGAGGGGGTGCGGCCATGAGGAGCAAAGCGCCCCTTCTGCTCATGGAGCAGATGGTGATGCTGCTGGTGTTCGCCCTGGCGGCGGCGCTGTGCCTACAGGCTTTCGTGAAGTCGGACGGCCTGTCCGGGGACAGCGAGGCCCGCGACCGGGCGGTGACCCTGTGCCAAACAGCGGCGGAGGCCGTCCGCCACTGCAAGGGCGACTTGACCCGGACGGCCGCTCTGCTGGGCGTGGAGCAGCACGGAAATTCTGAAGCTCTGCTGGTGGCCTATGACCGGGATTGGAACATTGCCCAGGATACCATGCGCTATCATCTGGGCGTGGTGCTGGAGGACAGCGGCGTGGACGGCCTGGGCAAGGCCCAGATCTGGGTGCGGGACGAGTCCGTGGAGGAGAGCGGGGCCGAGCTGCTCCGCTTTGGCGTGATGTGGCAGGAGGAGGTGAGCGCCCATGCCGGTTAAAAAGCAGGAGCGCTTCTCCCCCCCGGCGGTGGGGGGCATCTCCCTGCTGGTGGTGTTCGCCGTGCTGTGCCTGACGGTGTTTGCCCTGCTGGCGCTGACCACCATCCAGGCGGACAAGCGGCTGGCGGACGCCTCGGCGAAAGCGGTGTCGGACTACTACGCCGCCGACTGCGCGGCCCAGGAGATTTTGGCACGGCTGCGCGGCGGGGAAACCCCCGAGGGCGTGGAACTGACGGTGGAGCTGGGCGATGGGATATACACCGCCCGCTATGCCGTCCCCATCTCGGACAGGCAGGAGCTTCAGGTGGAAGTGGAGCTGACGGAGGACTGGACGGACTACGGCTGGCGCTATCAGGTGGTCCGCTGGCAGGCCGTGCCCACAGGCGAATGGGAAGGGGACCAGTCCCTGAACCTGTGGGAGGGGTCCATGTTTTAAAGGAGAGGACATATGGGACAACTGACGGAATATTTAGACAGGGCGGTAAAGGGCCGGGCGTCGGACCTGTTCATTGTGGCGGGCGGCCCGGTGTGCGCCAAGGAGGAGAACAAGCTGGTTCCCATCAGCGAGGACAGGCTGTTCCCCCAGGAGACGGAGGAGCTGGTCCGGGAGGTTTACACTGCGGCGAAGCGGCCCATTGAGCGCTTCCTCCAGCAGGGGGACGACGATTTTTCCTTTTCTGTAGCGGGACTGGCCCGTTTTCGGGTGAATGTCTACCGCCAGCGGGGTTCCATGGCGGCGGTGATTCGGGTGGTGGCCTTCGATATCCCCATGTACCGTGATATGGGCATACCGGATGAGGTGATGAATCTGTCTCAGGTGGCCCACGGCATGGTGCTGGTGACTGGGACGGCGGGCAGCGGTAAATCCACCACCCAAGCCTGTATTATCGACCGCATCAACCGAACCAGAGAGTGTCACATCATTACCCTGGAGGACCCCATCGAATACCTCCACCGGGACAGGAGGAGCATTGTCAGCCAGCGAGAGATCGCCATCGACACCCAGGATTACCCCTCCGCCCTGCGGGCCTGCCTGCGTCAGGCGCCGGACGTGATTTTGCTGGGGGAAATGCGGGACCAGGAGACCATCCACACTGCCATGACGGCGGCGGAGACAGGCCACCTGCTCATTGCCACGCTCCACACCAAGGGGGCGGTGAATACCATCGACCGTATTGTAGACACCTTCCCCAGCGGCCAGCAGGACCAGGTCCGGGTGCAGCTGAGCATGGTGCTACGCACGGTGGTGTCTCAGCAGTTGGTGCCCGATGTGGACGGCGGACTGGTGCCTGCGTTTGAAATTATGCATGTGAACAACGCCATCCGGAGCCTTATCCGAGACAGCAAAACCCACCAGATCGACAATGCTATCGCGGCGGGCGGCGGAGAAGGCATGATGACCATGGACCAATCTTTGCTGGCACTGTACAAAAGCCGCCAGATTACGGCGGAGACGGTGCTGGCCTATTCGGACAATCCTGACCAGCTGAAGCGGCGGATGGGATAAGATACGGGCCGGAGCGAATGCTCCGGCCCGTATCCTATTTTTTATTTCGGACAAAGACTTGGGTTCCCTGGTACTTGGCGTTATGCCGTTCGTCGATCTCAAAGCGGTCCAGGGCAGCGATGAACTTGGACAGCTTGGTGAAGCCATAATTCCGGGCGTCAAAATCCGGCTGCTTTTTGATGAGCAGGGTGCCCAGGTCCCCAAGATAGGCATAACCGTCCTCGTCCGCCAGATCCTCCACCGACTGGGCGATGAGTTCCTGAACAGTGAGAGCGGGAGACTCCGCCGGGGCGGTTTTCTTTTTGGCGCTCTTCCCGGCAGGGGCGGGGGGCGCAGCCTTCTCGGCAGCTTTCAGCGACTCGATGTACACGAACTTGTCGCAGGCCACAATAAAGGGCTTAGGGGTCTTTTTCTCACCCATGCCGTAGACCTTCATCCCCGCCTCCCGGAGGCGGGTGGCCAGCCGGGTGAAGTCGCTGTCACTGCTCACCAGCACAAAGCCGCCGCAGTTTCCGGAATAGAGAATGTCCATGGCGTCGATGATCATGGCGGAGTCGGTGGCGTTTTTCCCGGTGGTGTAGCTGTACTGCTGGAACGGGGTGATGGCGTGTTCCAGCAGCAGGGGTTTCCAGCTGCCCATGTTGGGCGCGGTCCAGTCGCCGTAAATGCGCTTGATGGTGGCCGAGCCGTACACCGCCACCTCCGCCATAATCTCCCGCAGGGCGGTGCGGGGGGCGTTGTCCGCGTCAATGAGGACGGCAAGGCACAGTTCGTTTTCCATATTGGGTTCTCCTTTGACTGTTTTCAATTGGGCTCCGGCGCGGCCGAAACTTGGAAGGCGGGCGCACGGCGGCGGGGTCAGGCATCTTGTTTGAGAAATATGTTGATACAGTATATCATATGAACGGGAAAAAAGCCAGAGAAAAAGCCCTCCTCTTTTGGGAGGTGAGGCTGAGCAGGGAACAAAAAATTTTTGTTCCCTGCAACAATTTGCTCCGCCAGGACGTGTTATATGTAGAAGGGGCCCCGACAAAGCCGCCCTTCAGGCTTTGCTGGGAGAGGAGGAACATGATGGACCACTCCAACCGGTTGGAAGAATTGGTGAGCAAACATGAACACACCCTGTTCCGGGCGGCGCTGGCGATTTTGGGCGACGTTCAGGAGGCGGAGGACGCAGTGCAGGAGACCTTTCTGCGCTATTTGGAAAAGCGCCCTGAGCTTCGGGACGGGAACCACGAGAAGGCATGGCTGCTGAAAGTGACGGCCAACCGCTGTAAAAGTGTCTTACGCGTTCGTAAGCGCCATCCGGCGGTGGAGCTGCTGGATGTGTACCAAGCGCCAGACGGGGACAGCCGGGAACTGATAGAGGCGATTTTGTCCTTGCCCGCCAACCAGCGGGCGGCGGTACACCTGCACTACTACGAGGGCTATACCTCCGAGGAGATCGGGGGAATTCTAGGCCAGCGGCCCGGGACGGTGCGCTCCCACCTGAGCCGGGCCAGGGAGGCACTGCGGCGGTACTTATTGGAAGAAGAAGGGGAATGATAATATGAAACGGTATCGAAAGTTTATGGACGGGGTGAAAGCCTCCGGTACGCTCCACCAGCGGCTGGTGGAGTTGGAAACGCCGAAAAAAGGACCGGGAGCCTGGATAAAATACGGCTCTATGGCGGCGGCGCTGGTACTGGTGTGCGGCCTGGGGGTTTGGGGACTGAGCGGCGGCTTCCCCTTCGCGGCGGGCCATGACCTGCCGCTGAGGGAGATTGCTCCTGAGAACGTCGATGTCGGCCAGCCCGATATCGCTCCGGAAGAGTCGGGTGATGCGGCTGAACCGAAGGAGCGGACGTTGGGAGGGTACGATGTAACCACGGGAAGCGGCCCCGAGGCTATGGTGGCGCACTATATCCTGCCCTATATCGACTATGGAACCGCTGAGGCGGGATGGGAGCAGAAAATTTCCATGGATTGGGCGATCCAGGAGGGAGCCGCAGAGCGGGAGCTGACCCGGGAGGAGGCTGTCGCCCTGCTTGGCGGCGCCGACGCGGTGTCCGACCATCTGGATTGGGATGCCTATGAGCTCACCGGGCGGATGTGGCAGCGGCCAGACGGTTCTATGCTGCTGGCGTTCCTCTATGGCTATCAGGGGGAGCTGGACCACTTTGAGTTCGCCGTGATGGACGGCGAACTGCCCCCTACCTGCATCGCCTATGAGGGCAGCGTGACCCAGGAGGTTCGGGGCCTTACCGTCACCGCCGACAAGTACGACGGTGAGTATGGCTGTGACCGCCGGGTGAGCTTCATGAAGGATAACTACGGCTATCGGTTTGACCTGACCGCCACCGACACGGAGCGGGCGGAGCTGCTGGTCAGCCGCCTGGTGTGCCGCATCGCCGACGAGGGGCTGGCACTGTGGACCCTGGATTCGAAAGTGGAGACCTATACCTGCCCCACCTGCGGCGAGGTATTGGATGAGGATGAGAAGGCCCACGTCCACTCCTTCCCCGGCGTGGGCGAGCCCAACTGGGACGACGGCGCCCCGGCGGTGAGCGCGCAGCCGGGCTATACCTGCCCGGAGTGCGGGGAGACAGTCCCGGCGGGAATGTCCCATGACTGCGCGATGTGCGACGGCTATCCGGTGCCTCACACCTGCGAGATCTGCGGCGAAATTTACCCGGAAGGCACAGCGCACCAGCATGAGGTCTGCGGCCTGCCCCTGGCCCCGGACACCCACACCTGCGAGGTGTGCGGCCAGATTCTCCCGGCAGGGGCGGAGCACAGCCACCGGCCGGAGCACGACCAGGACCACCACTCCAATCACCACTGATCAAATCCCCGCTCCGGCCCAGCTGGGGCGGGGCCCTTTTCGCCCTTGCGCCGGACGGGGAAATCTGCTATAATATCCCTGTTTATTGGACTCTATTTTCGATAGGATATCTGACGAAGGGAGGGGGAGACCATGGCCAAGAGCGCCAATCAAAAACGAAAGCTTTTGCTGCTTGCAAAACTTCTGCTGGAGCGCAGCGACGATGAGCATCCGATCTCCCGGCAGGAGATGCAGGCGGAGCTGGAGCGCTGGGGACTGAGCGCGGAGCGCAAGAGCATCTACGACGATATGGAGCAGCTCCGGGAATTGGGGATGGACGTGCAGGCCCGCCGCGGGCGGAGCGGCGGGTGGTACATCGGCCAGCGGGAATTCGAGCTGGCCGAGCTGAAACTTTTGGTGGACGCGGTGCAGTCCAGCCGCTTCCTCACCAGGCGCAAAAGCGATGCCCTCATCCACAAGCTGGAGGGACTGACCAGCGTCCATCAGGCCCGGCAGCTCCAGCGGCAGGTATATGTGGACCGGCGGGTCAAGACGATGAACGAGAGTATTTTTTACAATGTGGACAAGCTTCAGGGCGCCATCTCCGACAACAAGGTGGTAACCTTCCGCTATTTTGAGTATAACGCCCGGCGGGAGCGGGTGTTCCGCCGAGGCGGGGAGCGGTATAAGCTCACCCCCTACGGTCTTATCTGGGACAGCGAAAACTACTATCTGGCCGGATGGGATGAACTGCGAAAAGAGGTGCGCCATTACCGGGTGGATAAAATGGCGGACATCATGGTCATTCGGGCGAAAGGGCATCCCCGAGGGCGCTGGACGGCGGAGGGCTATGCCCGGAAGCACTTCGGCATGTTTTCCGGCATCCCCTGCCAGCTGCGGCTGAGGTGTGAAAATCGGTTGGCGGGGGTGGTCATTGACCGTTTCGGCATGGAGGTCTCCCTTGTGCCCGACGGGGAGAATTATTTTACCGCCACCGTGGATTTGGTGGTCAGCCCACCGCTGTGGGGGTGGCTGTTTGGGCTGGGGCCGGGGGTGGAGGTGCAGGGTCCCAGCTGGGCGGTGGAGCAGTTTGCCGCCCGGTTGGCGGAATTGGGGGAGCGGTACAAAGACGTTATGCCGCAGGCGCAGAAAGGGGACAAAACGGCGCGGGAAGGGACGGGGCCGTAGTGTCCGGAGGAATAACCGGGCCATAAAATGGGGAGACTGTACCAAAACGGGGCGCGAGCGCCGGGACAGGGGGACTTCCCATGGAGCGTACACAACTGGGACGGGAGCTTTATGATTTAGGGTTGGCGCTGGGCGGGCTGGGCACGGTGCTCGTCGGCAGCAATGGCGGCTCACTGGCTCGGGCTCTGGCCCGAACGGCGGGCTGCGGAGCGGCGCTGGCCGGGGGCGAGGTCAAGTTTCACGACGGAAGCTGCGCGGCCTGCGGAGCGTGGCTGGCGGGGTACTATAGTTTTTCCGCGTCTCTTTTTGTTCGTCAGGAGGGCGGAAAGGTGGAGTGGTCTGTCCTGAATGGTCAGGGAAAACCCTTTACGCCGCTTGCGGTAAAAGGGCCCATTCCCCCATGCACGGGGGAATGGGATATTCTTGCCGGGGCGGACTGCGCCTGGGCGGCCCATAGGGCGGGGGAGTACCGGGGAGAACTGGGGCCCGCCTGCGTTCAAGGTCCGGCCGCCCTCACCCTGGCGCTGGAGCGGCTGGGATATGAGGTGTCCTGCCGTCCCGCACCCAATATACCGCTGTTTATCAGCGACCGGGAAGGGTTTTCCCTCCGTGTGGAGGAAGGGGGAGCGGTGTTCCGGGCGCAGGGAAAGGACGCGCTGGAGGGATTGGTGGACTATACTCGAAGACCTCGGGCGGTGCCCGCCTTTCGACCGGAGCAGATAGAAAACATGGAGTTGAATTAGGGGTGAAATATCCTATTTGCTATATAGACTCTGGTTGACACCGCGGCCCGATTGTGCTATAATCAAAAAAATTCAAAGAAAAGGGTGAAAAGATGCGCAAGTAAGTCGAACTTCAAGCTATGAATCATATGGTTGAGGCCCATATCTCATGGGTCTGGGCTTTCATGGCGCGAAGGGTGGCTTGCTGACCGGGGGCATGGTATGTCCCTGCCTTTTCGTCATGTAAACCGCCTTTCCGTTGTGAAAGGCGGTTTTTTGTGTTTGGAAAGGAGCGGATGCGTATGCTACAGGTGAAAAACCTGACAATCACCCACAAAAGGGATTTGACAACTCTGGTGGAAGGGCTGTCCTTCACCCTGGCGCCCGGCGACCGGGCGGCGCTGATCGGGGAGGAGGGCAACGGAAAATCCACCGTTCTCAAGCTGCTGTACCACCCTGAACTGGTGGAGCCCTATGTGGAGTGGACGGGGGAGCTTGTGGACAAGGGGCTGCGCAAGGGGTGGCTGGCCCAAGAGCTCTCTCCGGCGGAGCTGGAAATGCCGGTGTGGGCCTTCTGCGGACAGTCCCCGGCCTTCGAGGGGGCGGACCCTAAAGCCCTGGACCGTGCCGCCCGGCAGGTGGGGCTGTCCCTGGAACTGTTCTGGGACAGCCGGGCCATGTCCACCCTGTCCGGCGGAGAGCGGGTGAAGCTGCGGCTGGCGCTGCTGCTGCTGGACGGCCCGGACCTGCTGCTGCTGGACGAACCATCCAACGACCTTGACCTTCAGACTCTGGAATGGCTGGAGCGGTTTCTGCTGAGCTGTAAAGTGCCGGTGCTTTATATTTCCCATGACGAAACCCTTTTGGAGCACACGGCCAACACCATCATCCACCTGGAACGCCTCCGGCGGCGGACGGTGTCCCGGTGCACAACAGCGAAAATGGGATACACCCAGTACATGGAGGAGCGGGGGCTGCGTTTCGCCCGCCAAGAGCAGACGGCCCGGAAGGAACGGGCGGAGTTTCAGGCGAAAATGGAGAAATACCGGCAGATTCGGGACAAGGTGGACCACCAGCAGGCCACGATTACCCGGCAGGACCCCCACGGCGGGCAGCTGCTGAAAAAGAAAATGCACGCGGTGCAGTCTATGGGCCGCAGGTTCCAACAGGAAAAGGAGGACATGACCGCCCTGCCGGAGTGGGAGGAGGCCATTTTGACCGCATTCGACCAGGGCAAGCCCGCTTTCCCGGCGGGAAAAACAGTATTGCGGCTGGATTTGCCCGAATTGACCGCCGGAGAGCAGGTGCTGAGCCAAAACATTCGCCTGTGGGTGGACGGCCCGGAGCACATCGGCATCGTGGGGGCCAACGGGGCGGGCAAGTCCACCCTGCTGAAACTGATTGCGGACCGGCTCCTGGACCGGACCGACCTGCGGGCGGCCTATATGCCCCAGGATTACGGCGACCTGCTGCTGGGGGACAAGACCCCGGTGGAGGTGCTGGCTCCCAGCGGCCGCAGAGAGGATGTGACAAGGGCCCGCACTTTACTGGGCAACATGAAGTACAAAGCGGAGGAGATGGAGCACCCGGCGGCGGGGCTGTCCGGGGGGCAGCGGGCCAAGCTGCTGTTTTTGTCCATGGTGCTGGACGGGGCCAACGTGTTGGTGCTGGACGAACCCACTCGGAACTTCTCCCCCCTGTCCGCCCCGGTGATCCGCCGGGTGCTGGCGGATTTCCCCGGAGTTATCATCAGCGTATCCCATGACAGATTGTATTTGGACCAGGTGTGCACCCAGGTGCTGGAGCTCACCAAAACGGGGCTGAAAGAGAACTAGGATGAGGGCAAGGACGCGCCTGGGGCGCGTCCTTGCGGAGTTTGGGGACGTGTGATATAATTAATATACATCGGAACGGAAACGCCTTGAAATGTGGGGTGTAAACCAAAAGTTGCGCCCATGCAAACCGAAAGGCGCATGCATGTAAATCTGGGGCGGTTTACAAAAAAGAATAGGAGTGGTAGCATGGGACCCAATAGGAGTGGTAGCATGGAGCTCAAAGAGAAGCTGGCCGAGCTGCGCAATGAGCAGGGCATGACCCAGGCTGAGCTGGCGGAGGCGCTGGGGGTGAGCCGGCAGACGGTTTCCAAATGGGAGCGGGGAATGGCGGACCCATCTGCGGCGAATCTGGCGTGCATGGGAAAGCTGTTCGGCATCCCCCTGGACCAGCTGGTGAACGAGATGCTGCCGCGCCGAGGGGACCCCGCCCCGACAGGTGAGCTTCCGGCGGACGCACCGTCGGAGGCTGTCCCGGCACTCCGGCAGTCTGTCCTTCTGAGGCGGGTGTGGGCCGCTGTGCTGGCGGGGTGCGTCCTGCTGGCGGGTTTGGCCGCCGGGTTCGCGATTGGGGTCGCTGTGTCAAAGGAGCCGGAAAAGCCAGAGAATGGTATTATTTGGACGGGGGCTATGGAGTGGGAGCTGATTGATCCGTCGGCCATCACACAAGACAAAGATATACATTTATCGTTGGTGACCGGCACAATCAATACGACGATTTCGCCCTTTTCCACGAAAACCATAAGGCCGGTTTCCCTAGAGAGCAGAAGCGTAATCACATTGAATTGTTCCTGTTCGCTGCTGTCCGCAAGTATGGACTTCGGCGTGATAGATACCAGCGGAAGATTCTATTTTATCAATGCGAAAGGGGGCAGTATCAATCAGGCAATTGGGATCAGCCAGGCCGGAACCTATCAGGTGGCGGTCAGGAGCAATTCATCACAGACTGTGCGTGTGGTTGGGTTTGTGAATGATTGACCGTATATGCCCCACACGGAAAGAAAGGAGTTCCGACATATGAAAATGAAACGCTTTATGGCCCCGCTGCTGGCCCTGGTGCTGTCCTTTGCCCTGGCCGCGCCCGCCTTTGCCGCCCCAGTGCCCCCTGAGGTAGAAACCGTCCAGTCAACGGATGTGGACGCGCCTCGATACGCCGTGAATAGGGCAGTATACAAGCTGAATATGGATAATAACACGTATGCTGAACTTGTTTTTTGGATGGCGGAAAAAAGCGGGAAATTTTACTTTGAGAGTCTTGAGTCCATCTCCTTCTACAACACAAATCCAAATGGCTCCCACTGGGACATTTTGAGTAACAGTCATACCCTCAGGTCAGACAGGTTCGAGCTTTGTGTAATGCTCATGGATATGGAAGGCGATACCCCCTCCAGTAGCATCCGGTATGACGTTTGTTATGGCATATTGCCCAATCAGGTCATGAGCTACAGCCGGTCCGCCCAGGACGGAAATGGCGTTATGCTGGCTCCGGAATCCGTGCGTGTCAGCTGGCCCGAGAACGTCGTACCTGTTCAAGACGAGAATGGCGTCAAACTGGCCCCGGAATCCGTGCGGGTCATATGGTAAATGAGAGGCAATGAATGTCAGCTGTGGTCGGGTTTGTGAATGATTGAGCGTATATGCCCCGCACGGCAGGAAGGAGTTCCGACATATGAAAATAAAACGCTTTATGGCCCCGCTGCTGGCCCTGGCGCTGTCCTTCGCCCTGGCCGCGCCCGCCTTTGCCGCCCCAGTGCCCCTTGAGGTAGAAACCGTCCAGTCAACGGATAGGGACGCGCCTCGATACGCCTTATACGAAGTGCCTTTTCGTGTGTATCTGGACGGTCTTACCTATCTTGATGTGACCTTTACTGTTGCGTGCGAGAGTGGGAGCGAGGTCTTTGAAAGCGTCGGCAGCGTCGCCCTCACCCCTATGGATGCCAGCACGCTTCACTGGGACCTTATCAGCTACAGTTCCCAGCTCAGCAGCACGGAATGCACTTTACTCGTTTTTCGCAGAGAAATGGTTGGGAATATCCCCACCGGGATTTCGGAGACAGCTGCCATCACGATAAAGATTGAAAATGTTATGGGCAGCGTGAGGGAAAACGGTCCCGTTATCCTTTCATTGGATACAGCCGCCCTTGCGATGAAGATCGAAGAGGTTATGGGCATCGTGAGAGAAAGCGGCTTCGATACCCTTGCATCAGTGCACGTCGTCATTGATGAGACGTATGGATTTGCCGGCGAGCCTAAGCTCATCCTTACAGAGTGAGGAAATCGTCTCGGGAAATCTTGAGAAACAGCGCGGCAGCCTGGAAGGGGATCCAGGCTGCCGCGCTGTCTTGCGTTTACAAAAGGCACGACGGACCGCCGTGCCTTTTCCCATGATGTGACGTTACGGCCGCAGGCCCATGCCGCCCTCCAGGGTGAGGGTTTCACCGGTGAGGTACTTGAAATCGGGGTGGGTGAGCTGAACGCAGACCCGGCCGATCTCCGTTTCGGGGTCCCCGTAGTGACCCATGGGAGGCATTTTCACATTGGCCTTAAAGGCGTCGGGATAGGCGTTTTGGAAGTTCTCCAGCTGGGCGGTCCAGGCAATGGGGCAGATCACGTTCACGTTGATGCCGTCGGGGCCCCACTCGGTGGCGGCCACCCGGGTCAGGCCCCGGATGCCCTCCTTGGCGGCGGCATAAGCGCACTGGCCGTAGTTGCCGAAGAGGCCGGCGCCCGAGGCAAAGTTGATGACGGAGCCACGGGTTTCCTTCAGATGGGGATAGCAGGCCTGCATATAGTAGAAGGCGGCATACAGGCCGGAGTAGACGGCCAGATCAAACTGTTCCGTGGAGTGGTCCGCCAGGGTCACGCCGGAAGCGGAAGCCTGGGCGTTGTTAATCAGCGCGTCAATGCGGCCGAAGGCCTTGATGGTCTCATCCACCACGTTTTGAACCACGGCTTTGTTGTCCGAGCCCGCGGACACGTCGGCCTGAACGGGGAGCACCTTGATGCCGTACAGCCGCTCCAGCTCCTCCTTGGCGTCCTCCAGCTTTTTCACGTTCCGCCCGGTGATGACCAGATTGGCCCCCTCCTTGGCGAAGGCGGTGGCAATGCCGTAGCCGATGGAGCCGCAGCTGGTGCCGTCGCTGAGGACGGCCCGGCCGGCGCCGGTGATAATGACAGTCTTGCCGTTCATGATGCCCATGATGATGTTCCTCCTTGTAAAATTGGTCCGGGGAGGGGCGCTCCCCGGCAGAGAATTCGGTCTGTTCATAACTTACCATAGTTTGGGGGAAAATACCAGCCTCTTTTTGTGAAAACCAGAAAAGCTTTCAGGGACGGGCCGCAGAGGGGAGAAAGCCCTTGTCCCTGCTTGACTTGTCCCGGCCTGAGGCGTAAAATTGGCGGGGCCGGGCGGGGGCGTCCGGCGCGAGGGGTCCGCGCCTGCGGAAGAAAGAGGAGGCATCCTTATGGGTACAGGCACAAAATTCATCTTTGTCACCGGGGGCGTGGTGTCCGGGCTGGGCAAGGGCATCATGGCGGCGTCCCTGGGCCGCCTGCTGAAGCAGCGGGGCCTGCGGGTGGGAGTGCAGAAGCTGGACCCCTATCTCAATGTGGACCCGGGAACCATGTCCCCCTACCAGCACGGAGAGGTGTTCGTCACCGACGACGGGGCGGAGACCGACCTGGACCTGGGCCACTACGAGCGGTTCATCGACGAAAACCTTACCGTGAACTCCTCGGTGTCCGCCGGGCGGGTCTACTGGAACGTGCTGAACCGGGAGCGGGCGGGGGACTACCTGGGGGGTACGGTGCAGATCATCCCCCACATCACCGACGAGATCAAGCGCCACATCTACTCCCTGGAGGGCCCCGATGTGGACGCGGCCATTGTGGAGATCGGCGGCACCGTGGGCGACATCGAGAGCCAGCCCTTTTTGGAGGCCATCCGGCAGGTGGCCGCCGAGCGGGGGCGGCAGAACGTGATGTTCATCCATGT
>ERZ808028.500-NODE-500-length-32352-cov-6.289667_pt1 | contig 32352 bp, 29 predicted proteins | sample MGYA00380184_ERZ808028 | MGnify/ENA primary metagenome ERZ808028 (study PRJEB31490, sample SAMN06133397) | mouse gut metagenome | isolation source: J8_1 | host: mice | place: China: Chengdu | collected 2015-05 ...
CGGGAACTTCAAGGACATCACGGAGAAGTCCCACAAGGCCATCTACACCCCCGGCGCGGCCTTCCTGAACGTCATGGCCCCCTGCCCCCGCGGCTGGCGGTATCCGTCCGAAAAGATGATGGAGATCACGAAGCTGGCGGTGGAAACCTGCGTGTGGCCCCTGTATGAGGTCATCGAGGGCAAGTACATCCTGAGCTACAAGCCCAAGAACAAGCTGCCCGTCGAGGAGTACCTGAAGGCCCAGGGCCGCTTCGCCCACATGTTCAAGCCCGGCAACGAGTGGATGGTCGAGGAGGTCCAGAAGGAAGTCGACAAGAACTGGGAGGACCTGCTGAAACTCTGCGAGCTGTAAGCGGTTTGCTTACCTCTATATACTCTCCAAAGCCAAGGGGACCTGTCTTGCGGCAGGTCCCCTTGGTGCCTGTTCTGTGCTATGTGTTTTTGGGCGCGTTAGAAGACATAAACATTATCAAGATTTGTGCCGCTATAAGCAAAGAATACGCCTGGGACTGGTTCAGCGCAAGCCGGTCCCAGACTTTTTATTCACAGCCGATTCAGATTTTCTTTCAGCTTCTGGGTGATCGATGCGCGCAGCGCGGCGTCCGCCGTTGCCCGCAGTTGCTCAATGGCAAGGTCCCGATCCGCTGCGGCCTGCTCTCCCCAGGCCTTGAACGCAGCCTCGCTCATGTTTCCTTTCATGTACCGGGCGTAGTATTTTTTGTAGGCCCGCTTGTAGAGTTTCCAGGTGTCTTCGTCTTGAAGCTTTTTCTCGAAGACCGTCCTGGCTCCTACCTCCCGGCAAGTCTTCTCTGTTTCACCAGGAGCGATGCGCTCACAGTAGATTGCCCGGTCCCCCTGGTGTAAGGTGCGCGGCCAACAACATTACAGAAAGGGAACAAAATGAAAGTATCGCAATTCAAAGACTACAGCGAACTGCCCCTCTTCCTCAACGCAGAGCTGGTGGCAAAGGTGCTGGGTGTGTCGCCATCCAGCGGCTATGAACTCATGCACGAACCCAGCTTCCCGGTGCTGCGTGTGGGCAGCCGCATGGTGGTGCCCAAGGAAAAGTTCATCCAGTGGGTGGAGCGGAACACAGCTGGAGGATCACAACCATAAGGCGGCGCACAGCACTGATTGGCTGGCCGCACCGTGACCCGCGGCACTACCGCTTCGCCGTACCGAACGCAGTGTGGACGTGCAAACTCAAGCCGGTTGAGTTCGTGATTTTTTCCTACCTCTGCTATCACAGCGCTCCTGGTGTGCTCACCCTGGAGATGATTGCGGCAGACGTCCACGTCACGGCCGGCACTGTGAAAAAGTATCTGACCGCTCTGAGATCAAAAGGAATCGTCAGCGAAGATGGTACCCCAGCGCTCGAATGCACGGACGAAAAATTTTTCACTCTGCCCAATGAGGTGTTCCTGCTGAAGCTCTCACCCTCTGCGTTCATGGTTTACGCCTACCTGCTGCTGATTGAGGATCGGCGAACCCACACCTGCCATCCAAGCTACAACACCATCGCCGCCGCGACAGGGATGTCGAAGAACACAGTGATAAAAAGTATCGGCGCACTCCTGGAAATGGGGCTCATCGCTGCGGAGTCCAGCAGCTACTTTGATAAGCACGGACTGAAGTGGAGAGGCAACAACCTCTACACAATTCTACCGGTGAGGGCGGCAGTAAATGCGTTCTATCGGCGGCAGCTCCACCAACTGGAGTTGGATGCGGAGCGCAGGCGTGTCCTCCGACGGCAAGCGGAATACGACCGCCGTCGCCCCAGAGCGGCTCTGTGTGCCCCAGCTTCTACGCGGACAACACCTGACCCGCCCCAACAAGTGCAAGCCCCTGTGCGCCCCTTGAAAGCGGTGTACGAGGGGAGGAAGTATAGCAGGAGAAAGCCCTGGCGCTTTCCGTGCGCCAGGGCAAGGACTTCTGCCCGCAGTGCGGGCAGTTGCGGGGACAGGGGCTGACACTTTTTTGACGGAACGGAAAAGCGATTAACGCTGATTTTTTAGAGAGTACCCATAATCTCCACTATTGAAGGCCTTAGCGTGACGCTAATTTGAAATAAGGAGGATATTTCAGCATGAATAAAGATAAAAAACGGCATACGGTCTGGCTCACTCCGGATGCGTGGAACCAGGTGGAAACCAGCTATACAAAAGACAACTGTACGACGAAAAACGAGTATATCGAAAAGGCCATCCGATTCTACACCGGCTATCTGAATACGCAAAACGCCGCCAGTTATCTCCCACGTGTCCTTGCGGATGTGCTGGAGGGTAAGCTGGGAGCATTGGGTACTCGGATCGGCAAGCTGTTGTTCAAGTTGGTCGTGGAACAGGACATGACCTCGAATATCACTGCGGCGGTGAATGAAATCCCGCTGGATGATCTGGAACGTCTGCGTGTGCGCTGCATCCGAGATGTCAAACATACTAACGGAGTCATCAATCTCGAAGATGCCGTCAGGTACCAGAATGGATGGAGTGATCAATGGTCAGGCTGATTCAAAAGAGCGGCTACATCAAAGCAGGCAGCGCGTCCGGGTACATGAAGTACATCGCTACTCGTGAGCGAGTGGAAAAGCTGGAAGGCAGTGCTCCTGTGACGAAAGGTCAACAGCAGCTCATTGAAAATCTGCTCCGAGATTTTCCTGATACCGATGAGTTGGATGAATACCGTGACTATCGTTTGACACCGACTATTGGCAATGCCTCCACGTTGATCTCCGCAGTGCTGGATGCGAACGTGCACAAGCTCACTGACAGAGATGGATATATGAAGTACATCGCGACCCGGCCTCGCGCAGAGCGTCACGGTGAGCATGGCCTATTCAGTAATCGGCCGGTGTCGCTGGACACCGCGCTCAAAGAAGTCGAGACGCACACCGGAAACGTGTGGACGTTCATCTGGTCCCTGCGTCGTGAGGATGCGGCGCGTCTTGGCTATGACCATGCAGAGAGCTGGCGAAAGCTGATCAAGGCCCATCAGGCGGAGATAGCGGAGGCCATGAAAATTCCACCGGACCAGCTCCGCTGGTATGCTGCGTTTCACGACGAAGGTCACCACCCTCATGTCCACGCCATGGTCTGGTCAGCCGATCCAAAGCGGGGACGGCTGACCAAAGAGGGCGTCAAAATGATTCGCTCCAAACTCACGAACGATATTTTTCAGGATGAAATGTACACGCTCTATCAAGAGAAAGATGTTTCCTACAAGGGGCTCGTCTCAGCGGCGCGTCGGGCCATGAAAGAACTGCTGGAGAAATCCAGCGGTTTTACAACAATCTCCAGAAAAATGGCCGAGTCCAGCGCAAGGGATATCCTGAACTGAAAGATAAGACGCTCAGCCCGCGAGTGGTCAGAGGTGTTCATACGCTTTTGAGCAACTGTCTGGACCAAGCGGTATCGGAGCGATTGATTCTCGTGAATCCTGCTCAGGGCTGTAAATTGCCAAAGCTGGAGAAAAAGGAAATGCACATCCTGCCGCAGGAGAAGATTGGTATGTATCTGGCAGAGGCAGAACGCCGGGGACTGCTGGCAGCCTTCTATCTAGAACTGACGACGGGCTTGAGAAGGGGAGAACTGCTTGCCCTCCTTTGGACGGACTTGAATGCCGAGGCTAGAACGATCTCCGTTACAAAACAGGTCAACCGTATTAAAGGGGAATTGGTGGTCAGTCCGCCGAAGACGCAGAACTCTGTACGGACGCTGGCAATTCCTCAGCAAGCAGTTGACCTCCTGATTGAGGAACACAAAAAGCACCCAGGTAATGCATATATGTTCCCATCGCCAAAAACCGGAACGATGTATGATCCGGATGCGTTCCGGCGGACTCATGATAAAATCCTGAAAGCAATAGGCGCGGAACACGTTCGGTTCCACGATATGAGGCACCTTTTTGCAACTCTGTCCTTGAAGAATGGTGTGGACGTGAAAACCCTCTCCGGTGCCCTGGGGCACTACTCGGCAGGGTTTACGCTGAACACGTATACCCACGCCACAACACAGATGAAGCAGGATGCGGCAGACACCATCGGAGCAGTGATCAGCAGTCAAATGTGAGAAGGGAAGAGTTCCAAATAGCAGCACCGGGCAGAAATTCCTGCCCGGTACTCTTTCGTCCTTTCGGGTCGTTTCCCCGTGTGGGTCAACTTGTGGGTCGGACCAAAACACCAAAAATAAAGTCTGCGAAAAAGTTGCAAAAAACAGAGAAAACCCACCGAAACTATATAGTTTCGGTGGGGCGATGGTGGAGACTACTGGACTCGAACCAGTGGCCTCATGCGTGTGAATATTCGATAAGGGGCGTAGCAGCGCCCTTTTCGCTCCATCTAGGCCTTTTGTGCCCGAATCTTGTCATTTCAGCGTCTTGTCCGCTTCGTTATCTCCGTCCGGATTTTTTCTATCGTGGGTCAGGTTGTGGGTCAGAAACAAATAGTTTGAACCACGAAGAGCAAATAACAGGAAGTAGGAGAGACAAAAGGTACAATAAGAAAAGGGATTGTTTCTAGTTAGCCCGTTGCGGTAAAGTACGCATAGATCGCAATATACATCTGCCCTTCCAAATAGAGCAAGGAAATGTATGAATAAAAAGACAGCGTGGAGAGAAATGGTTGTTTACCAGTGAATTCCACCGCTGTGCGTTTTCCGCTGTATGCGCAGATATAGTGCATAACCGTCAAAAGTTTGAAATAGACCTTCGTCCCGTAACGACTGAATCCAATGGAGTGGCTGTATATCGCAGCCCCGGTTGTCTTTATCGACTAAAGCTGTTCAAGTTGAGATTTGTAATAGGAAACGAACATATCGACAAAGCGATTTGCCGCCTTGGAAATATAGTGTTTGCTATTGATCACAATACGCATATCCCGTACAGTCTGAGGCGAGGATAGTTTATAAAATGCCAACTCTGGGTGTTCTTTCGTAATTGCGCGGTCGGGGACAAACGTTGCTCCGATTCCTTCCGCTGCTAAGGCAAAAGCAGTGACGATCTGGGTAAGCTCCATGCAGATATTCGGGACGGCGGAGCATTCTTCAAAGAAAGCGTCTGTGCGTTTGCGGAGGTTGTATTTGGACTCCAGCAGGATGAAGGGTGTGTCCTCGAAGTCCTTCAGATCCACGCAGGGCTGATCGTCATTCCGGTGACGGTTTGCCCAAATGTCCGCGTAGGTCATGGCAGATTTCCGCAGCCTCCCATTGACCGGAAAACTGGTCGGCACCGCCAAAATGATTTGATCGCGGAACCCCGGATAATAGCTGAAATTCGGGTCCTTGGCCAGTTGGCTGATGAAGGTAAAATCAAGCTTCCGGTCCCGTAGCAGTTCCTTCAATTCATAAGCGCCCGCCTCCACAATATCCAGGCCGATGCCTGGGTATTCTTTTTTGAACGCAAGCAATACTGGCGGCAGGATACAGGAGATGATATAGCTGGTCGCGCCGATCCGCAGGGCGCCCGTACTCATATCCGTCAAATCCAACAGCTGGCTTTGCAGCTCGCTTTCTAAAATGCGTATCTGTTCGATCTTGTCTATGTAGATGCGCCCCGCGGCCGTCAAACCCAGCGGCTTCTGGTTTCGGTCAAATAGAGGCATCCCAATCTCGTTTTCAATTTTTTGGATAGCGATGCTCAGCGCTGGCTGAGTGAGATAAAGAGCCTGCGCCGCTTTGGAAAAACTGCCCTTTTGGTAGACCATGTAGATGTATTCCAACTCATTTCGCATAGCACATCTCCATAAATTGAATTTATAGCAGTATATAATATATAAAATTGACTTTAAGCAGTCAAGGGGTTATTCTGAAATTGGTCAAAAACACAGGAAATTAAATTGAGGGGAGGAGAAAAATGGATAAATTGACGGTCAAATCTTTGCCGGAGGACGTGGCCAGTCTTTCGGTAGATTTTACCCATCCCAATCGGACGCTTCTGCACGGCTGTTTCTGGGAACATGTAAATATCGCGGGGAAAGAACGAAAATTCCTCACCTACATTCCAAAAGATTTGGAGTATTGCCAGCCCTGCTTGGTAGTTGCGCCGCCTTCAAGGCATGATCTGCTGTCTTATCTGGAGGCGTCGGGCCTGCGGGCCTTGGCCGACCAGGAGCAGCTGTTTCTGTTTCTGCTGGTTCCGGAAGAGGGCGGCTGGCAAACGGATGGCGGCGATGCGGATTACATGAATGCTGTTTACGCGGCAATCCAGCGCCGGGATTTCTATGTGACTATGCAGGACAACATCTACGCCTGCGGCATCGGGGATGGAGCGGTGATTGCCCATCAGGCGGCCCAGCGGATGACCAGCGAGTGGAGCGGCCTGTTCAGCTTTGGGGCATTGACCCGTAATCTGCTGGAGACCCGGGACGCACGGGCAGCCAGTCAGGAGCAGAACGGATCTGAGCTGCGGATTGCCGCCGTGAAGTGTCAGCTGCCGGTGTGGCTGGCGGTTACGTCCATGGACGAGCATACGGCTGCCGCCGTAAATTACTGGAAGGCCGAAAACCACGCGGCAGAGCCGCCGCTTTCCGGCCAGGGCGCGGATCTGATCTGGATGCCCTCGCCGGTGCGGCGGTACAGCGAGGTCAACGAGGAGCAGATCGCCCAGGTCCGCGTCACGCTGGGAAACGAGGATGTCAGCCTGGAGTCTCTGCGGCGCATGTGGGGTTATATCGGGCTGGCCCGGCGGCACCGGGGCTATGGGCAGAAAAACCTCCGGTATTTCAAGCGGCCCTCCGATCTGGGCGCGGTGCTCCAGCAGCGGGAGATCGGCGGAATGGACCGCCTCTGGTACGAATATGTGCCGGAGAGCTGTACGCCAGATCGGAAGTGGCCTTTGGTAGTGGCGATGCACGGACGGGGTGGCACGGCGGAGACTTTCTTTGACCTGACCAACCTGTTCCAGGTGGCGGAGGCCCGGAAATTCATCACGGTCTTTCCACAGGCTGGTATCCACCAGCAGAAGCCGGGCGGGCTGAAGAATGTTCTCTATTGGAACGGCAGCTATGAGGGGACGCCGATTGACGATGTTGCCTTTATCCGGGCAATGGTGGCGGATGTTGAGAGCCGCCTTCCCATTGATCAAGGCCGGATATACGCCTGCGGACAGAGCAGCGGCGGCATTATGGCGGACGTGCTGTCCACCTGCGCCAGCGACCTGTTTACCGCCTGCGCCAGCTGGTCCGGGATGTACCACCCCAAGAAGGTGCATGGAACGTATCCTCGGACTGCTCCCGTCATCCCTACCCTGTTTCTCTGCGGCGCGGAGGACGCCTTCTGCACAGAAAGGGGAGAAGACCCAGAGCTCCCCTTCCGCCTGATCCCGGAGCTGCGGCGGGACATCATGGAGAAGCTGGAGCGCTGTCAATTAGATATAAAGCGCATACAGACCTGGACCACAGACCCGATCACCTGGTACTGCTGGCCGGACGAACAGGGAGTTCCCATGCTGACGGTGGGTATTGTCCGGGATATGCCCCACGCCAATTACCCTGAGGAGAGCTGGATTAGCTACGACCAGTTTTTCAGCGGATTTTACCGAAACGAGAAAAGCCAACTTTGCTGGCGCGGAAAGATTATAGAGTCGATACAGGACACGGGAAAAGCGTGAATAAAGAAGGAGAAACGTTATGAAAAAGACGGAGAAGAGAACCTTCCGCGTTCCCCATCAACTCATCATTATGCTGGCGATTGCGGCCATCGCCACTCTCGCCACCTACGTCATCCCCGCTGGAGCCTATGAACAGATTGAGATCAACGGCAGAAAGGCGATTGACGCCGCCTCCTTCCACTACATTGACCAGACACCGGTCGGCCCCTGGCAAGCATTTCTGGCCCTGCCGGGCGGCTTTAGCAAGCAGGTCTCCATCATAGCCATGATTACCATGATCGCGGGAGCGATTGGCGTAATCAACGAAACAAAATGCATCGACGCCTCCATTGGGAAGCTGGTATCCAAATATAAAAACAACCTGTACATCATCGTCCCTCTGCTCCTGGGCGTGTTTACCATCCTGGGGACCATGGGCATCAATACACCGATTATTGCGTTTGTTCCCATCGCGTTGATTTTGGGACGCAGCCTCGGCGGAGACGCACTGGTGGGCGTTACCTTGGTGCTCATGGGCGAGATCTGTGGGCAGGCGGGCGGCGCGTTCTGTACTTCCTCCACCACGGTTGCCCAGGAATTGGTGGGGTTGGAGATCTTCACTGGCTGGCAGCTTCGTATCATCGCCTCCGTCGTCCTGTGGGCGGTAGGCTCCGTGTTCCTGATCCGCTATGTCCAGAAAATCCGAAAAGACCCCACAAAAAGCATTCTCCATGGGGTGGAGGGCGTTGCCGCAGAAGCAGACGGCTCGTCCGAGGAGGCGGAGCTGACGCCGCGCAGGATCGGCGCGCTGATTACCTTTATCATCGGCTTTGGGGTTCTGGTCTACGGCGCAACGCACGGCTGGAGCACGGCGGACGCCATCCCGGCGGTGTTTATGCTCACCGCGATTGCCTGCGGCCTGATCAGCGGCTTTTCTCCGGACAAAATCGCCAAGGAGTTCGTCAAGGGCGCGAAGACCATGACCGGCGCAGCGCTGGTAGTCGCCTTTGCCACCGGAATCAACACCATCCTCAGCTCCGGCAATATCATCCATACCATTGTTCACGCCATGGCCAGCCTGTTCTCCGGCGGCTCCGCCTATGTCTCTGCCATCGGTATGTACATCAGCAACCTGCTCATCAACTTCGTGCTCTGCTCTTCCTCCTCCCAAGCCACCACTGTAATTCCCATTTTCTCCGGCGTGGGCGATGTTTTGGGCCTGACCCAGCAGACCGTAGTCCAGACCTTCAATTTTGGTGACGCCTTTACCAACCTGGTCACGCCGGTTTCCAGCGTTTTGATGGGCTGCATCGGCTGCGCGGGCGTTCCCTGGGACCGCTGGCTGAAGTTTGCTTGGAAGTGGCTGCTGGTCTTTATCGCCATTGGCGGTGTGTTTATCATGATCGGTGTGGGGATCAATTACGGTCCCTTCTAAAGTCCCAAACGATGCAACAACGAAAATAACACGAAAGGCGGAACGAATGATGGATTACGCAAAGGAATCTCTGAAAATGCACTATGCGCTGCGGGGCAAGCTGGAAATTGCGGCCCGGGCGGCAGTGGACTCCAAGGAGGCCCTGAGTCTGGCCTATACGCCCGGCGTGGCGGAGCCCTGTCTTGAAATCCAGAAGGACGTCAACAAAAGCTACGACCTGACCCGCCGCTGGAACACCGTGGCGGTGGTGACCGACGGTACGGCGGTGCTGGGCTTGGGTGATATTGGCCCAGAAGCGGGAATGCCCGTCATGGAGGGGAAATGCGTGCTGTTCAAGGCCTTCGGCGATGTGGACGCGATTCCTCTCTGCGTCCGCAGCAAGAACGTGGATGAGATCGTGGAAACGGTCCGGCTGCTGGCCGGGAGTTTTGGCGGCGTGAACCTGGAGGACATCTCCGCTCCCCGGTGCTTTGAAATTGAGAAACGGCTGAAGGTGTGCTGTGATATCCCCATCTTCCACGACGACCAGCACGGCACGGCGGTCATCACCCTGGCTGGGGTCATCAACGCCTTAAAGCTGGTAGGCAAGAAGCTGGAGGATGTGAAGATCGTCACCTCCGGCGCGGGGGCGGCGGGCATTGCCATCATCCGCCTGCTGATGTCCATGGGTCTGAAGAATGTTGTCATGACAGACCGCCAGGGCGCCATTTACCAGGGCCGGGAGGGCCTGAATCCGATCAAGGAAGAAATGGCGGCCATCACGAATTTTGCCAAAGAGAAGGGCACTCTGGCAGAGGTGATCCGCGGAGCGGACGTGTTCATCGGTGTGTCCGCCCCCGGGACCCTGACGGCGGACATGGTGCGCTCCATGGCGAAGGACCCCATCATTTTCGCCTGTGCCAATCCCACTCCGGAGATCTTCCCGGAGGAGGCCAAGGCGGCGGGCGCGGCGGTGGTCTCCACCGGACGCAGTGATTATCCCAACCAGGTCAACAACGTTCTCTGTTTCCCCGGCATCTTCCGTGGCGCCTTGGACGTCCGGGCCTCGGACATCAACGACCGGATGAAAGTAGCGGCGGCTTACGCCCTGGCCGGGCTGGTCAGCGACGAGGAATTGAACGCGGACTATATCCTGCCCAAGGCATTTGATCCCCGTGTGAAGGATGCCGTGGCGAAAGCGACGGCAGAGGCGGCCCGCGCCAGCGGCGTGGCGCGGCTGTAATTCCACTGGCAATTTCTGTTCTCTCAATTCGCCCCTGTATTCCCGGTAGAAACTCATTGGAACCGTTTTGCTCTGCTTGAAATACGGGGCGAATTGAGATTTTCCATAGAAGTACGTGCATGAAAAGCGGAATTATTAGAACGCTGAGGGAGGCAATCATGAAAAAGCACTTTATTCTACGCCTGCTTGCGATGGCCGTGTGTGTGACAGCCCTCGCGGGATGCTCAGCCGTAAAAGGGTTTGAAAAGGATCTGCAGGTGGTCCTTGAATCCAATGGCGAGTATTATGGCTGCTATACTGTAAACATCTTCAATAATGCGGTGGTTCCGGAGCCGGAGCCACCGGGAGGCAAGATATTTATTGGCTGGACCGTCCAGGAAAACGGGGAAGGACCGAATGGGAGCGTGGTCCTTGTAAGTGAAAACCGGGAGCTGCTCCGCTATGACGATGTAAAGGATTATGTAGATGGCGAGCGGCTGAGTGTCACGCTCTATGCGGCGTTTGAAGATGTACCGAAGCGGGACCTCGTCATTGCCTGGTATGCAAAGACCGATACTTCCGGCCTGGATCAGGATGCAATGGATGCGCTCCAAGTGAAGCTGTACGAGTATCTTGCCTCACAGAATTATAAGCCGGATGAGATGGATATCCTTTTCCGTGGTTATGAGGGAAATGTGGGAGATACCTGTGCGGCAATCAAAAATGACGCAGATGTTGATATGATGATCGGCTGGTCGAACAGCGAAAATCTGGCGGAAAAGGGCGGCTTTGCAGAGGGGACGGATTTCCTCGAAAACGCAGGTGATGTGACGGTCGGCAGCAAGGCCCGTTATATTGCCCGGATATCGGATACAGAGCTTTGCCAGTCTGTTTATACTTGGATCCAGAGCGAATACGGCGCCTGACCGTCGATGCTCAGTTGGAAGGGATTGGCGTGTAAAACGAGATATACTGAAAAAGGAGAGAAACGATGTACTTAAAACGCAGATTGATGAAAGCCGCATCTATATGCTCCTATGTGTTTACAGGTCTGTGGCTGATCGCGGCGGCGTGCTGCTTTGCTTTTTCCAATGGCCTGTATTGGCTGCTTTTGATCTTTGGCCTGGCCTGCCTGTATAACGGCTTTGTGATCACCTCGATCAGTGAGAGCATGACGGAGGTTTCTCTGGAAAAAAGCGCGCAGAGCAAATTCCTCGTGTGCTGGATCGTCAGTATCCTCTGCCTGCCCGCGTTTATCCTCAATGGAATCTCATTTTTCCGCAAGACGGAGGACGAACTTGTGGTGGTGCGGCAGGATCTAAAACCCGCCAAGAGCGGCGGAGAAGTGTGTGCCTCTACGGAAAACCGACCGCTCCACAGGACGAGGGCCTTTATTGCCATGTGCGTTGCCTTTGTCATCGTCTTCCTCAGCGGCTTTTCCGCAATGTGCGTTGAAACGGCAGGCTTTTCCGTCAAGGTCAGCGATTTCCGACTGGATCGTGATATGACCTGCGCTTACAACAACGGTGAGATCAACGGCAAACCGTTTGTTATGGAGAATGACACCTCCTACGCGGTCACGATGTATGTGCCCAAAACGGCGACAGCGGAAACCCCTGCACCTGCGGTGTTTGTGCTGCCTGGCTTCACCCGTACGAAGGCAACTATGGCGCAGTATTGCCTTGAATTGGCCCGGCGCGGTTTCGTTGCGTTTTGCATGGACCCCGGCGGCCAGGGCGGAACGAACGAACCCTCCACCGCCGGAGCAAATGGTATTGAATACCTCGTGCAGTATGTCTATAACAATACGGACGACTTCCGATTCTGCGACAAGACGCGGTTTGGAGCGGTGGGCCACTCCGCAGGCGGTGGAAATGTGTGTACGCTGGCCGCGGATATGGCGGGAGAGAGCTACCAGGAGAGTGTCATCAAATCCGTGTATATCTCTGGCTATATCAAGACGTCCTCCGCGGAAAAATACAAAAATCTCAACTGCAACGCCGCCCTGTCCTATGCGTACTACGATGAGGGTGCCTTCCGCTATCAGACGGATACCTCGGCCTTTGAGGTCATCAGCCTCCGCTTTATCAATGAGGTGGGCGGTGTGCAGAACAGCTTTGATAAAGTGGCCTATGACTATGGCTACGGCGATATGGAGACAGGAACCTACCGGATCGTACACCGCGAAAATATCAATCACTGTTTTGAAATGTACGACAGAACCAGTATTGCCAATACCATCGATTTCTTTGATGAAAGTCTGGGAATGAACTCCGGCATCGGCGGTCAGAGCCAGGTCTGGTTTTGGAAGGAGCTGTCCAATGGCCTTGCCCTCGCGGCGGCGTTTGCATTTATCATTTTCCTCTGTGCTGTGCTGATGAAGATGCCCTTCTTTGCCACACTGAACAGCGGAAAAGAGGACAACATGAAGGCACCCTCCGCAAAGCGGCACACCGTGTCCCATAAGGTTATCTTCTGGTCCAGTATTCTTCTCACGGCCATCATTGCTTGCCTCGACTACATCCCTCTGGCCAATCTCTCCATTGAGATTTTCCCGGTTGGAAATTCCGCAAAGGTGTTCACCTTTGTGTTTCCGGCGAGAATGGTAAACGCAATACTTCTTTGGGCACTGGTCAATGGCACGATTGGACTGATAATCTTCTTTGGAACGACCATTGCCGAGTGGGCTTATGAAAAAGCGCACGCAAAGGCCAAAGGGACAGCCGTTGAGGTCTTTGACTGGGGGAAATTCCAGGAGATCAAAATCAGGGGAAATGAGCGGAGCGGTGTGCTGGAAAATTCGGCAAAGGCTGTTCTCCTCGCTTTGCTTTTATTCGGTGCGTTTTATTTCCTTGTCCAGGTCAGCTATTGGGTGTTCCACGAGGATTTCCGATTCATGCTGGTATCCGCGGCGCCGCTCAATAAGAGGATGTTTGTCACGGCGCTTGAATACATCCCCATCCTCTTTGTGTTCTATATCTCCAATTCCATCCGGGTGAATTGCAGCATAGGACGGGAGGGCTGGAGCGAGTGGAAGACCATTCTTGTGGGCGCGCTTGCAAACAGCGTTGGCCTGGCGTTTATCCTGCTGATTAACTATGTATGCTATTTTGCCACAGGAACACCGTTCTATGGATACTGGGGCAATGGCACCGAAATCTGGCTGTATGTGAATATGGTTTTTGGACTGCTGGTTATGATGTTCCTTCTGCCAATTTTTAACCGGCTGTTCTACAAAATCACAAATAACGTTTGGACAGGAGCAATCGTCTGCTGTATGATCTTCGTTACGATGACGATTTCCGCATCGGTCTCTTATATCCCCATCTGATGGAAAACGCGGAGAAATAGATGAGGTCTTCGTTATGGCAAGGCCTTAGCACTTAATAAGGTGAAGCGGGGGATGTTCCGATTTGACATCTCCCGCTTTCATAAATTTATGAGTCAAACTGGCTACTGAACAGTTGAACTCCGCAATCAGAGATGTGCAGCAATATATGTACCTTTAAAGGGAAGGCGTTTTGAACTTAGTCCACATGGAAATGGAATCATTGGCTGCACTTATGGGGGCGGTTTGGCATACTGTCTTCTAACCAGTTTTCCAATTCTTCCAGCAGTAGCTCTCCCTTTAGGCAAGCGTCCCGTTTCTGAACAGCCTCATACTGCCACAGCTTGAATTTTTCTCGTTTGAGACTCCCAGCCTGGATCCTGGCGAAGTATCGTTTGTAGTACTTCTGATAGATACTCAGCGGATTCTTCCCATCGTTGCTCTTCAATTTCCCCAGATATGTTTCCTGCGCCGCAAGTTGCTGGCAAGTGCGGTGTTCGCCCTCCGCAATGCGGTCACAGCAAGCGCCGTGGTAGTTGCCTTTGACGATGAAATATTTCCCACAGCGTTTGCACTTTTGAAATTCCAGTCCAGCCTCCAGGATTTTTGAAAATTCCAGGTACAACATATCCCGCAGATTGCTACAGGTGTAACTGGAGGAAATGAAGCAGGGAATTTTATAGCGCATCTGAAGCTCATACTTTGGCAGACTGTATTCTTGACAAAAGGCTTTTTGCTCAGGCGTCAAAATAACCTCTTCGCTGGTATCCAGTTTATCAAGCTCAGCCCCAAAGGGCATCGTTGTGCCATGCGGATCGTAAGAATCCGGCTGGAAAGTTTCCTGGCGTGTATGCGATGAGGACAGGCCCTTGATTCTGCACCAAAGACTGTAACGCTCCGACGGGTACAACTGGCTAAGCACGTTGGGACGGAAATTTTTATCCAGGCAGAATTCAAGGAGCTCCAAAAACTCCTTTTGCAAGAGGGACAGGTACTGCTGGTAATACTCCAGAGCCTTCTCTGTTGCCCGAGCAAACTGTAGAGGGAAAGCAGCCGTGTATATCGAGGAGTAAAAGGCCTCGCTGAGAGCTGGAAATATTTTTTCGTATTGCTCAAAGATATGGATAACGCCTTCTTCGGCACTGTGAATCGTTGGCGGGATATCGCTGGCTTGCGTGAGCCGTCGGTAAGCTGTCCCGCAATGTTCAAAGGCAGAGCTGAAATCCGCATAACAAAAATTTAAGATGCCTTCTCCAAGCGGCACGACAATCGTCGTGCCGCTGAATGCGTTGATTCGCTGTTCGGATGCATCATGAGGATAAAGCGGATCGGGTGAATTGACAAGAAAGGTACGCCCGAACTTTCTGCGAATCTCTTGAAGTCTGCCGCGCCAGGATTCTACCTCCTGCTCGGTTGGCTCCGTTTGATATTTCTCTGGAATGGGATATTCCAAATCTTCGTACAGATCGAACATTGCCTCAAATTCATAAACGGGACTGACCTGGATGTAGAGCTTTTTCTCTTCCGCAAAATAAGAAACACGGTTCTCAAAGAAAGAAGGAGAGAGGTCCGCACAGCCATTCCACTGAGAATAGTAGTCTGCGGATTCGGGGCGCTGGTACTCAGACAAATCAAAGCTGGGCCTGAACATGGAAAGTACACCGCCTTTTGAAAATCCAGATACGCTCTGAAATCGAAAATTTATATCACATCAGGAAATATTATACAGAATACTTGCCCTCTTGTCAAACCTCTGTTATCCTGTCCAAGAGAACAGGAGGGATACGATGCGATATTACGGTAAGCAGCTTTTCCAAATGGACGCTGAGATTTTCTATCACAGCCTCACGGCCCATCAGCTGGCGGTGTACAGTTACCTGGTCTTCTGCTCCGGCAGCCGGAACGCCTGCCAGATGAACGTCCGAACGATTGCGGCAGTGTGCGGCTGTTCGGAGTCCAGCGTCAGAAGAGCACTGCATGGATTGCGGGAACGGGGATTCATTGATGTGAAGGGAGCAGTGCAAAAACTGAGGAGCGGTGGTTACCGGCGGACCTGCAATCGCTACTATCTGCTGGATCGGAGTGAGTGGAAGCCGGCGGATGGAATGCAGTGCGCTTCCAAATAGAGCAAGGAAATGTATGAATAAAAAGATGATGGAGGATGACGATGAAGGATTCTGTATACAAGAGCTATGAGGAACTGCCACTGTTCCTCAACGCAAAAACAGTGGCAAGGGTACTGGGTATCTCGCCATCCAGCGGTTATGAGCTGATGCACCAGCGAGATTTCCCAACACTGAAAATTGGAAACCGTATCGTGGTTCCCAAAGAGAAGTTCATGAAATGGGTGGAGCAAAACACGAGTGGAGGTAATGATGAATGCTTTGATTCTTGAGAACGATGGGGGCGAACAGAGAACACCCCGCGTGAGCGCCTGTGAGCCGCTGTGTGCGATTCTTCCGATGAGTACAGGACAGATCCATAGAGAATATTTTGCGCCGAAATACGGCGGTTTACGAAGGACGAAAGAAAAGCAGGAGAAAGCCCTGGCGCTTTCCGTGCGCCAGGGCAAGGACTTCTGCCCGCAGTGCGGGCAGTTGCGGGGACGAAAGCTGACGCTTTTTTGACGGAGGAAAAACCGATTGACGCTGATATTTCCAAAGGCCCTCCTAAGCTCCACCGTTGAAGGGTTTCGCATGACGCTAATTTGAAATGAGGGGGAAATTCCGGCATGAACGAAGATAAAAAGCGGCACACGGTCTGGCTCACGCCAGATGCGTGGAGCCAGGTGGAAACCAGCTATACAAAAGACAACTGTACGACGAAAAACGAGTATATCGAAAAGGCCATCCGATTCTACACTGGCTATCTGAACACACAAAACGCCGCCAGCTATCTCCCGCGTGTCCTTGCGGATGTGCTGGAGGGCAAACTGGGAGCATTAGGTACCCGGATCGGCAAGCTGCTGTTCAAGCTGGTCGTGGAACAGGACATGACCTCGAATATCACTGCGGCAGTGAATCAGATTCCCCTGGATGATCTGGATCGTTTACGTGCGCGCTGCATCCGGGACGCCAAAAAGACCAACGGGGTCATCAATTTCGAAGATGCCGTCAGGTACCAGAATGGATGGGATGATCAATGGTCAGGCTGATTCAAAAGAGCGGCTATATCAAAGCAGGCAGCGCGTCCGGGTACATGAAGTACATCGCGACTCGTGAGCGAGTGGAAAAGCTGGAAGGCAGCGGTCCAGTGACGAAAGGTCAACAGCAGCTCATCGAAAATCTGCTCCGGGATTTTCCTGACGCCAATGAGTTGGATGAATACAGCAGCTATCGTTTGGCGCCGACCACTGGCAACGCCTCCGCGTTAATCTCCGCGGTGCTGGATGCGAACGCGTACAAGTTTACTGACAGAGATGGCTATATGAAGTACATCGCGATCCGGCCACGTGCTGAGCGCCATGGTGAGCACGGCCTATTCAGTAATCGATCGGTGTCGCTGGACGCCGCGCTCAAAGAAGTCGAAGTGCACATTGGGAATGTGTGGACGTTCATCTGGTCCCTGCGTCGGGAGGATGCGGCGCGCCTTGGATACGATCACGCAGAGAGTTGGCGCAAGCTGATCAAGGCCCATCAGGTGGAGATCGCGGAGGCCATGAAGATTCCGCCGAACCAGCTCCGCTGGTATGCGGCGTTCCACGACGAAGGCCACCACCCTCATGTCTATGCCATGGTCTGGTCAGCCGATCCAAAGCGGGGACGGCTGACCCAAGAAGGCGTCAAGATGATTCGCTCCAAACTCACGAACGATATTTTCCGGGATGAGATGTACACGCTCTATCAGGAGAAGGACGTATCCTATGAGGAACTCGTTGTGGCAGCGCGCCGGACCATGAAAGAGCTGTTGGAGAAGATGCGTTCAGGTTCCTGTGATAGCCCCGCAATAGAAAATAAGCTGCTGGAACTCTCACGGTCACTGGAGTCTGTCAAAGGTAAGAAGGTCTACGGTTACTTGAAGAAGCCGGTCAAGGCTCATGTGGATGCCATCCTGAATGAACTGGCGAAGCTCCCGGAGGTGGCGGAATGCTATGAAGTCTGGAACGATCTGCGTGATGAGCTGGAGAACTACTACAAGGATACGCCTCGCCGGCGGCTGCCGCTCTCACAGCAGAAAGAGTTCCGCGCAATCAAGAATCTGGTAATCCAGGAGGCGGAGAATCTGCGATTGGGCGTGTTCACCTTTGAGGATGCGGAGATGAACGATGAGCCGGAAGCGGTCTCTGAAATCCTGCCGCAAGGCGTTGAATATAACGAAGTGCTGGAGTACCGCCAAGCGGCGGCACTGCTCTGTGATGACAATGTCACGTGGGCGGAAAAACGAGAAGCGGTGCAACTGCTGGAGCAATTGTGGGACAAGGGCTTTACCTCGGCTGCGTATCACCTGGGCAAGGCGTACCGGGATGGTCTTGGTGTGCTGCCGGATGACGAAAAGGCGGAGGAGTGGTTCCGACGCTCTGCCGCGATAGGGGACGCACAGCCGCAGTATGCGCTGGGAAAGTTTCTCCAGCGGCAAGGACGAATGGGCGAGGCGGCCTCGTGGTATGAGTGCGCCTGTGAATCGGGAAATCAGTATGCTCAGTACCGCCTCGGGAAGATGTGTCTTCTGGGTGATGGCGTTCCGAAAGATATTGAAAGAGCGGTTCAGTTACTGAGCGGCTCGGCCAATCAGGGAAACCACTATGCTCAGTATGTCCTCGGAAAGTTGTACCTCCAGGGTAAAGAGGCAGGGAAAGATCAGGAAGCGGCGGAGTACTGGCTGACGCAGTCTGCCGTTCAAGGCAACAGCTATGCACAGTTCCTCCTGGACCATCGTCAACGTGACCCGTCTGTTCTTCTCTGTACTGTAAGACTCCTTCACTACATGAGCAACATTTTTTGGGAGACGCTTCCGCCGCCCAATCCGACTGGTGGCCATGTGGAAAGCAAGCTCATGCGGCGAATCCGTGAGAAGAAGATCACCATGGGCCACAAGCCGGATGACCATGAGGACTACCAGGGACCGTCGATGTCGATGTGACGAGCTCAAAATTTGAGCCGCGTAAACAAAGATAAAAGTCCGGCGGAAAAAGTTCTCGAAAAAGTTTCCGTTTAGGGGTGGCTATTCAGGCGAGGTTAGGGTATTGTGTGTTGCTGCAAAGGAGGTGGGTGGAAATGAGAAAAACCCTGGAAGATCTCTATTACGGCAACATCACACCCTGCGAGCAGCAGATGATGCCTGACTCAGAACTGAAACGAGCGGTGGAGCGTGTTACGAAATGTGAGGAGCAGCTGATGGAACTTCTCAACGAGGAGGGTCAGCAGATTCTCACAAGGCTTACCCGCTCTCAACACGAGATCAACAGTATCACAGCGACCGAAAATTTTGTCCTGGGTTTCCGCCTCGGCATTCGCCTGATGGCGGAGTGCATGGATGACAACGGCGGCAATATCAGAACCGGAGGTGAATAGCAGGTGGCAAAGCGCAGGGCAAACGGCGAGGGAAATATTCGCAAACGCAAGGATGGCCGCTGGGAAGGGCGCTACACGGCGGGTTATCATCCTGAGTCTGGTAAACGGATTATCAAAAACGTTTTGGGCAGGACTCAGGCGGAAGTCAAAGAGAAATTGAAAGAGGCGATTGCTGAAGGTCAACGCTTGGATATTTCCAAAGCTGGAAATTACACGGTGACATCGTGGGTGCGGACGTGGTATGAGGTTTACGCCGAGCCTCGTATCCGGCCAAATACACGCGAATACTACACAAATTATATTGAGAACCACATCATCCCCGGTATCGGCAAAATCATGCTGGACAAATTGACGACAATTCAGATTCAGCGGTTCTATAATAACCTCCAGAAAAACGGGCGAGTCCAACGTAAAGGCTTCCCAGAATTGAAAGACAAGAGCCTCAGCCCGCGAGTGGTCAGAGGCGTCCACACCCTTTTGAGCAACTGTCTGGACCAAGCGGTAGCGGAACGACTGATTCTCACGAATCCAGCCCAGGGCTGCAAATTGCCGAAGCTGGAAAAGAAGGAGATGCGCATCCTGCCGCAGGAAAAGATCGGTATGTATCTGGCGGAGGCGGAGCGTCGGGGACTGCTGGCAGCATTTTATCTGGAACTAACAACGGGCTTGAGAAGGGGAGAACTGCTGGCCCTCCTTTGGACGGACTTGGATGCCGGGTCCAGAACAATTTCCGTTACAAAGCAGGTCAACCGCATCAAAGGGGAACTGGTAGTCAGCCCGCCGAAGACGCAGAACTCCGTCCGGACGCTGGTGATTCCACAGCAGGCGGTAGACCTTCTGATAGAGGAGCATAAAAAGCATCCAGGAAATCCGTACATGTTTCCGTCGCCGAAAACTGGAACAATGTATGATCCAGACGCTTTCCGCCGTACCCACGATAAAATTCTGAAAGCGATAGGTGCGGAGCATGTGCGATTCCACGATATGAGACATCTTTTCGCCACCTTGTCGCTGAAGAATGGTGTGGACGTGAAAACCCTCTCCGGGGCCCTGGGGCACTACTCGGCGGGATTCACATTGAACACATACACTCACGCCACAGCACAGATGAAGCAGGATGCGGCGGATACCATTGGGGCGGTCATCAACAGCCAAATGTGAGAAGGGGAGAGGTCCCAAACAGTAGTACCGGACAGGATTTTCCTGCCCGGTACTCTTTTGTTCTTTCCAGTCGTTTTCCCGTGTGGGTCAACTTGTGGGTCTGCCCGAAAAGCTAAAAATAAACCTCACTAAAAAGTTATAAAAAGCAGAAAAACCCGCCAAAACCTCACGGTTTCGGCGGGTCGATGGTGGAGACTACTGGACTCGAACCAGTGGCCTCATGCGTGTGAATATTCGATAGGGAGGGCGACAACATACTTTCCGCTCTATCCGGGCCCCTTGTGCCCGGATTTTATCATTTCAGTGTTTTGTTCGCTCCATTGGTTTCACTCAGATTTTTCCTGTTGTGGGTCAATTTGTGGGTCGAGCGGAGCCGTTACTCCCCCCTTAAAATGTTCTCACAATACGCTTTCAGCTCCGGGATATCATGTTCAACAACGTCCCAAGTGATCGAATGGTCCACCGTACCGTAACGATGCGCTACAATGTTCCTCATGAGCTTGTTTTGCCGACAAGGGATGGCTGTGTGCTCTAGACGAAACGATTCGAACAGGTTTCCGACAAGTTCACCGATTTGCAGGATGCAGAGTGAAACAGCGTTGCGGTAAACGGGATCATTGGAAAAAACATCATAACTCTTTTCAAACCGCTCCGCCGCCATGTTAATTTGATCGCAGTACAAGACGATATGCGCTAAAATTCGTTTGTCCTTATCAGGTACTTTCATAGAGCAACACCTCATCCCGCTGGATCTCTTCCAAAAATTCCGCGTCCATTCCGGCAGTTGAAATCAGATCAACGCTTGTATCAAGGGCGTCTTCCAAATCATCCAGCAGTCCGGTAAACGCCAGCCCCCGGATGGCCCCTTTATCAATACGAAGATCAATATCACTCTCAGAGGTCATGTCGTCGCGGGCGTAGGAGCCAAAAAGATAAACCCTCTGCACACCGTAGTGCTGCGATAAATCAGAAACGATTTGTCGGATTTCGGGAATCGTATGCAGAGCCATAAAGACACCTCCCAACAATAAAAGTATAACACACTTTCCAATGAATGAAAAGCGGATTGCGGCAGTTTCCTCTGATGAAGAATGAAAAAGCGATAAAAATACTCAAAATTTATGCAGTCGTTTACAAATAATCCCAGAATATTTTTACATATTTTCGCTTGTCATTGTCAGAAAGTTGGGAGATTAACTCACCAATTTAAATAATGCACATACAACGGGCATCCTGAACAAGATGGTCATTATCAAAGTCCCAATTCATTTTGTGTGTTTGAATAAGCTGGATGCCTTGCATCCCGGCGGGCAGGCAGACGGTAAACACACGAACGGAAATTGGGGGTTATCAAATGTAGAAAAATCATGATAATAGATCCGTTTTTGATGAAAGCCAGCAGAGACCTGGCGCCCACAAAATAGCAGTGGTACTGGCAGAACGAGGAATATGCGCTTCACCTAGATACGTGGCGGAGCTGATGCGTGAGATGAGATTACAGAGCGTTTCGGTTTCTTCCAAGCGAGATCAGCGGCTGGACAAGCGACAAAATGTTCTTCAGCGGCAGTTCCATGCAGGAGAGCCCGATCGGGTTTGGGTCAGCGATGTGACCTGCTTTAAGAAAACCTGATGAAATCAGGCTTTTTTAGGCAAAATGAAGGTGGGCTTATTGGACGGTCCAATAAAACTGTCTATAACGCCTACCCTCATTCATCTAATAATCAGAAAACGCTCTTGTATAGATTTCCAGCAAAAACAAGTCTCTATGCGAGTTCAGGCTCATGCCAGAGAGCTGTTCTATTTTTTTCAGCCGGTACAGCAGTGACTGCCGGTTTAAATGTAGTCTCCGGGCGGTTTCGCTTGCATTGTAATTATTCTTGATAAATTCCATCAGTGTCGCCGTAAGGGACGCGGAGGATTCCGCGTCGTGCTTGGTCAGGGGCGCGAGGGTTTCGGATGCGTAACGCTTAATCTCTTCCAGCGTGGACATTGCGGACACGACCTGGTGAAACTGTGTGTCCCGATAGGAAAACACATATTTCTTTCCCTTGGCATTGATGCAGTACTGCAGAGCCAGCATGGCGTTTTGAAAGCGCTTTTCAAAGCACCCTGTCTGCTCCCTGGAGATTTCGCTCATGCCCCAGTAGATTTGATAAGAGGCGTACAGCTGGGAAAACCGCCAGTCTACGGAAGAGATAAACGCCTCAATGGTCTTCTCCGACGAGAAGCCGCCTATTTCGATATATGCGATGAACAGCAGCCCGCGGTCCGCAAAAATCACGTTCAGGTCCTGCCGCTGTCTCTCCTGAATGAGTAGCTCCTCTATTTTGGAAACCAGGGCGGCCGCCTGCGGCGAGTACTCGTCTAGGGTGCAGCCAGCGTCCGAGGAGAACACCCGGAACGCAACGCACATGTATGGATTGTATAAATGGAAGCCCAGCCGGTTTCCCTGCCGCATCATCTCATCAAAAGAGGTGTAGTTGTGATTGGCCAAATTCCACACGAAATCGTTTTTCAGCTTCAGCGCCGTCATATCTTCAATGTTTTCCTGGTTAAACCAAAGCGACAGAGGCAGGGCCATGTATTTTTCGATCAGGGCCTTTTCCAAGGGCGGTGCGGCGGCGTCTCCGCCCTGATAAACATGAATATATCCCCAGAGAAACGTGTTGATGCGAATCTCCGCAGTTTCATACGCTCCCTCCAGCGCCCAAGGCGGGTAGGCGCTGCGCCTCCGGCCGTCTTTTCCGACGATGTCCACAGGCACCTTTAAATATGAATAGATGATCTTTACAGCATCTTCCATTGTTTTCTGAGTAAAGTATGCATGAAATAGTTTGTCCTGTATAAGTTTGTACACTTCCAGGCTTTTTCGGTTAATCTTTTGCAAGACAAAATAGAGCACGTCCGCAAAGCGAACCTCCCAGGGGATGCTGAGCAGGGGAAGCTGAATCTCCTCGGCATAGCGCAGGATTGCGGAATCAATTTGATAGTCGCGGTCTTTGAAGGAAAACACCGCCGCCGCCGCCTCGGACTGCTTGATTTCATACAGGAACTGCTGGAAGGCGTCCCTGGAGTCCAGACACCCGATGGCAGTGGAGAGAATCATCTCATTCTTCTGCACAAAATCGTCAATGGGAAGCTCCTGGACGGAGATGGAACCAATGGCGATTTGAAAGGCGTTTGGAACCTCGGTGAGCACCTTTAAACCTTGAATAGGGTTGTCGTTTAAAAAATCCTGCAGAGTATACACATTTGGTCGCCGCCTTTCCTCTTCAAAAAATGAATATGGTATATACTGCTGTCTAACAATCTGTAAGATGAAGTCCTAATAAAATATCTTACATTATGTGCGTTGAGAATGTCAATGGGAAATGGTATATTAGCTTTGGCATTTATAAAAACTACGCGCTGAGGCCACACCCAATCCACCGTCTGAATTTGAGAGGAAAAGGAGAGAATGATTATGAGCCTGAATACAGATTTGCTGCACGCTCATCAACTGCACGCCCGCCTGAGCGGCAATTACTCGCCCCAGGCTATGGCCCACATCAGCCCCATCTATCAAACCAGCACATATATCCTGGAGAACTTTGACACGGCCGTCTACCTGAACCAGCACGTCGACCAGGGCTTTGTCTACACACGCTTCGGCAGCCCCAACTGCGACGAACTGGAAAAAAAGGTGGCCCATCTGGAGCATGCCGAGGCGGCTTTGGCCCTGTCCAGCGGGCTGGGAGCCATCTCCACGGCAGTACTGAGCATTGTAAAAGCTGGGGATCACGTGGTATTCGGCGACGTTATCTACGGCTGCACCTACACGCTCTTTGCCAACGTCCTCTCCAACCTGGGCGTTACCTACACCAGGGTCGACACCACAAAGGTTGAAAACGTGGAGCAGGCCATTCAACCGAACACCACGCTCGTGTATGTGGAAACGCCCGCTAATCCCACCCTGAAAATCAGTGATATCGCCTCCATAGCCGACGCCGTCCATCGTCGAGGCGGGATCACGATGATTGTCGACAGCACCTTTGCCTCCCCCTACCTGCAAAACCCACTGGACCTAGGGGCCGATCTGGTTGTGCACAGCGCCACCAAATACCTTTGCGGCCACGGCACCGTCACCGCCGGCGTTATCGCCGGCCGCAAGGCGCAGATCGACCGCTGCCGGATGCCCTATCTTCAGTGCTTGGGCGCCGTGCTGGATCCCTTCGCTGCCTGGCAGCTCATGCAGGGGATGAAGACCCTGGGTGTCCGTATGGAGCGCCATTGCTCTAACGCCATGAAGGTGGCCCAATTTTTGGAGAAGCACTCCAAAATCGACCGGGTTTATTATCCGGGCCTTCTCTCCCACCCCACCCACGAAATTGCCGCGAAGCAGATGCACCATGGCTTCGGCGGCATGATGAGCGCCGATATCAAGGGCGGGCTGGAGGCCGTCCGGACGGTTATGAACCATGTAAAGCTCTTCAGCCTAGCCACCAGTCTGGGCAATGTGGACTCCCTCATCCAGCACTCGCCCACTATGAGTCATTTTGATATGTCGCCCGAGGAGCGGCATGCCGCCGAGATTTACGACGGCCAGGTGCGGCTCTCCGTGGGCATTGAGGATGCGGACGACCTGATCGCAGACCTGAGCCAGGCCCTGGCGTTGCTCTGAGCGCTTTTCGGCGGCTCACGACGCTTGAATAGGGGAAAGGAAGATTAGTGTGGATATTCAACAAGACGTATACGCTTTGGAGCAGGAGCTGATTTTTCTCCGCAGGGATTTCCATCAGCATCCCGAGCTCGGCCTGAGGGAGCGGCGCACGGCACAGCGCATTGAGGAATACCTGGTCGGTCTGGGCCTGGAGGTACGGCGCTGCACGGAAACAGGCGTGATCGGCATTTTGAGGGGAGTCCGGCCCGGCAAGACCATCCTGCTGCGCTGCGATATCGACGCGCTTCCCATTCAGGAGAAAACCGGCCTTCCCTTTTCCTCCGCCGTTCCCGGCGTCATGCACGCCTGCGGCCACGACGGGCACATTGCCATCCAGCTGACCACGGCGAAGCTGTTGGCCCGGTGCCGGGAAGGCATACAGGGCACTGTGGTTTTTCTGTTCCAGCCCAATGAAGAGGATGCCGGGGCCGAATTGATGATACGCGCCGGAGCCTTGGATGACCCAAAGCCCGATGCGGTCTACGGATTCCATCTGTGGTCCCCGATCCCCATCGGAAAAATCGGCGTCTGCGCCGGCCCGCTTATGGCGTCCAGCTACTACTTCAAGCTAACCATCCATGGGTGCGGCGGGCATGGAGGGGCGCCCCACGATGCCGTCAATCCCATTGACACAGCAGCCCATATCCTCTCCGCCATCAAGACGCTGCACACCCTGGAGCTGGATTCCAGAGAACCCACCGTGATTTCCGTCTGCACGATCCACGGCGGAACCAAGGAGATCGTTGTGCCGGACGAGGTGGAGATGGAGGGCTCCATCCGCTGCCTCCACAATCACGACGCCTCGGTACGCCGACGCTTTCAGGAGCTCTGCGCAGCGGTATGCGCGGCCTACCGCTGCACCTGCAGCCTGGACTTTAAATGCGGCAATACCCTGCTGTCCAACGATTCCCTCATGACCGAGCACGCTCTCCGCGCGGCGGAGAGAACCGTGGGGCGGGAGAACATTCTGAATCAGGGCATTCAGGTCATGCTGGGAGACGATTTCGCGGAGTTCTCCCGGAGAATCCCAGGTGTTTACTGCTTTATCGGCACCGGCAGTGAAGAAGCCCGCAGCACCTACGCCCACCACCACGCGCACTTCACCATCGATGAGGCGTCTCTTGCCGTCGGCGTGCGGATGCAGGCGGAGCTCACAATGGAATACCTGAACCGTGTGGCGGCCACATAAATCATGATGTGCCAATTGCGAAAGCAAAGGTGGAGGGGAGTGAAAACCACGGCGATATGAAGGAAAAGGGAGAATAAGGGAGCAGGGCATGACGATTCCACCCCCATTCCAGAGGGGGAACTTGGAAGTATTCGTACAAGGAAAACCAATCAGGCGGCAGGGCAGCGAACACGCCGGAAAAGACGCTGTTCATGGAGGATGTCAGCTAAGACCACGGAGAGAAGCTGAACAATTCCAGCGAGAAAAACATCCGCTTTGGTAGTTGCGGCGTTAAAGATTTTTCACTGTTCCACGCCTATGAAGATGTGGTGCAAGGATTTTCGCAGGCACAGCGCAGAGAAACACCGGAAGCGGTTCGAAAATTGGAGGCCTTTGGACAGACGAATTTCAAACGTTTGGAACGATTTTTTCCGCCGCATACGCTGTGAAATCTTAACGGGACCTTGTCGCGTGGGCAAAGGGGGATACGGGATTCATCCAGAAGCGGATCATGCCTGGAGGCGGAATGACGGCGGCTCATGGGAATAACGGCTCTTGTAAAGCCACATTTTCCCAGCAGGGCATGATAGGTGTCATAGCTGTCAAAGTCCCCGTCGCCCGAAAAGGTCGCGTAATGCAGTTCAGGATGAAGGGCATTGAAATCCCGAAGGACGGGGAGCAGTGTCTTTGAGTCGGCAAGCTCTTTGTCCGCATCCGGGTTGCTTGTGCGCTTGTGCGCTTGCCGATGGGAATTTCCGGGTGGGCTTTTTTGAAAGCGTCGTCGAAAAAAGCGATGTGCCGTACAATTCCGAGCTCATTGGTCAGTATCCCCGCTTTCAGCGCGTAACAGAAATGACCATGATATATTGCAGCTTTACCACAGGATTCGCTGCGGCGCAGTCAGGAAACAAGCCGTAGACTGCCCGGTATGGATCGGTGCTCGGATTGATTTTGACCATGCGTTTCGCTTGACGAAATTTCGATGAGAGATATTTCGGATTGTTCTCCGCAACACAGCTTTCAACCCCGGTAGTATCGTAAATCATGTTGTCGCCAAGTTCAGCATCCATTTCCCGGCAGATCGGTTCCGTCAGCTCCACCAGGCGCTCAAAGACCTCCATGATATAGGGCAGGAAGTCCTGCTTGAATCTGGCGAGTTTTGCTGCGTCCGGTACCTTTTGAAATCCGCAGAACTCGCGCATTTCCCGGCTGTGTCGCAGGGTAATCAGTAAAACGCTGTCATTCACATAGCCGAATATCTTTTGCAGTACCAGTCCTTTCAGGAACGCCGCCAGCGGATATTTCCTCTGCCTTCCGGTATTCCAGTAAAACGCCATATAAAATCTGGCTGGGATCAACGAATCCCACTTAATGTGTTTGTCCAGTAGGCGGAACAGCTTCGGTTTATCATCCTCCATGCTGGCGGTCACCGACCTATAGGTGTCAAACAGCGATATCTGTTCACATTTATTTCGCATGATTTTTCCTCCGGTTTTGGTCTGGTCACTTGTTGCTCTTCACTTTAATTATACCGCAAAACAGGAGAAAAATCAGGTGCTTAGTGAATCCGAAATCCCTTGATTTTCAAGCGTTTTCCGCGTTTTGCAATCGGCACTAATGTGATATAGGCGATTGCGAAACTCCAAGAGTGGAAAACTGAAATCTGTTCGACAAATGCAAAAAAATGTGTGAATTCAGAAACAATCAACACCAAATTTTCTCTGCAATGTCATAGTAAGTGGGGGAAACACCACGAAGTCCAATGTTGGAAAGCGTTGATATTACTGGCTTTTTTGAATTTCGCAACCGGCTAAAATCATAATTATAAGGAGAAACCCATGACTGTTTTGAGAAATTGCCGCGTCCTCCCTGAACTGACTCCCGGCTTTGATGGAGACCGCGCGGACATTGTGATCGAAGGGGCAAAGATTGCCGAGATTCTGCCGACCAAAACGGTATGCGGTGGGCAGATTCTGGATATGACGGGAAACACGGTCCTGCCCGGCCTGATCGAAGCGCACGTTCATCTCGATCTCTGCGGGATGAGCACCTTTGAGGAAAACACCCAGTCGGACGTGTACCGTTCCATGCGGGCGCTGAAGCTGGCCCAGGACAACCTCCGCCGGGGCTACACTACCATCCGCGACCTTGGCGATCGGGGCAACATCATCATTGAGCTATCTAAGGCCATCCGGGACCAGTATGCGGTTGGGCCGGATATTTTGACCAGCGGGGTCATCCTGACCCCTACGGAGGCCGGGAACGAGTTCTTTGGGACGATGTACAGAGAGTGCGACTCTCCCATGGAGTATCGCAAGGCCGTGCGCCGACAGTATCAGCTGGGAGCTGACTGGGTCAAGGTCATGATCACCGGCGCCGTTATGAATCCCGGAGGTGAGCCGGGCCGCCTTATTGTCACGGAGGACGAGCTTATGGAGGTCACCAAAACGGCCAGGCTGGTCAACCGCCCGGTAGCCGCCCACTGCGTGGGGACCTCCGCCATTAAGATGGCTATCCGCTGCGGAGTCCGCACCATTGAACACTCCACTTTGATGGATGACGAGTGCATCCGTATGTATCTGGCATCCGGCCAGTCCTTTCCCATTCCCACCATGGGCCCTATGCACAACTTTTTGGAATTCCCGGAGGGAAAGCCAGCCCATTACGTGGAGAAATCCAAAATGCTCTACGGCCAGATGGTGGAGGCCCTTCGTGCGGCTCGGGTTGCGGGCGTCAAGATGGGCTGGGGAATGGATGCCGGCGTATATGAAAACAGCCACGGCAACGGGATTTATGAGTTCCGCGCCCGTATCCAGGACGCTGGCTTCTCACCCCTGGAATGCCTGATCCAGGCCACCCGGAACAATGCGGAAATTCTGCAGATCTCGGACTCGGTGGGGACTCTGGAGCCGGGCAAGCAGGCGGATATCGCCGCCTTTCGCGGGAACCCTGACCAGGACATCGAGGCGCTGGACGACGTCGAGTTGGTCATGAAAGGAGGTAGTCTGATCCGCATCTGACCGATTTCATCAACACTAAAATGAGAAAGCAAAAGAGAGGGGCTGTCAAACTATGTCGAATGAACCGAAACTGAGAAAGAATATGTTCCTGCTCATCCTTTTGGTAATGGCCGGATCCATCATTTATATGCTGCCATATTTCCGGAGCTACTATTACGACGCCTTCAAAGCCGCGTTCAATATGAACAACACGGAAATCGGGCGCTGCGGCACCTACTATGGCCTGTTCGGCGCGGTTTCTTACCTGGTCGGCGGCTATATTGCCGACAAGATTTCCTTTAAGCTCCTGGTCCCCGGCTCTCTCATTGTGACGGGAGCGCTGGGTCTGTATCTACTGACCATTCCCTCCCCCTTTGCTGTGGCCGTTGTCCACGGCATCTGGGGCATCACCTCCCTGATGACGTTCTGGCCCGCCTTGGTGAAAGCCCTCCGGGCGGTGGGCAACCAGAACGAGCAGGGCCGCGTCTTCGGGATTTTCGAGGGCGGGCGCGGCGTGGTCAACGGCGTTGTATACGCCATCGCCGCCGCCGTGTTCGCGGCCTTCATGTCTGAGGTCAATCCCTTCAGCGGCATCGCCCAGCTGTTGATTATGTACTCCGTGCTCCCTATCGTCCTGGGCATCCTGCTGATTTTTGCGCTGCGGAACGTGGACAATGTCCATGGAGAGGATGAATCGGGCAAGATTAATTTTAAGCTGATTGCCACCGCCCTAAAAAACCCGGGTATTTGGCTGGCCAGCCTGATGATGCTCTTTGCTTACATTATCAGTGTGAGTTTTTACTACTTTGCCCCCTACGCCACCTCCGCCTTCGGCGTCAGCGTACTGGCCGCCGCCATCATCTCCTCCAGCTCCACGTACATCCGCCCCATTTCCGCAATTGGCAGCGGCTTCCTGGCGGATCGCATCAACAGCTCCAAGGTCTATCTGATCGGCGAGGTCCTGCTGGCAATCGGCCTGCTCTTCGTGATCTTCACCCCGGTGGGGACCTCTATCATTCCTGTCCTGATCGGCTGTGTTATCGTCTATTTTGCCGTATTTATGAATCAGTCCATGTACTTCGCCATCCTGGAGGAAGTCCATATTCCCACTGCCGTCAGCGGCACGGCGATCGGCCTCATGTGCACCATCGGCTATTTGCCGGACGCATTTGTCCCCGCTGTGGTTGGCCGGGTTCTGGACTCCTATCCTGAGGGCTCTTACGAGGGCTATCGGGTCCTGTTCTACATGATGCTCGGCGCGATTTTGATTTCCATCATCCTGACCCTCCTATGGCTCCGTAATACCCGGGAACGCCGCGCGGAGATTCTTCGCTCCCGCCGGTCCGAAGCGCCTCGGTAAGCCTTGCCTCTTGAAGCCGCCGGATAATGCGGCGCCAACGGAACTCACCGGTTTGCCGGGACGATGGAATTCGTCCCGGCAGATCCATTGCAATGAACAGGAGGTTTTTCATGGGCATTTTGGATTACCTTGCGCTTGCCGCTGTTTTTATCGGCCTGTTGTCAATTGGCCGCTGGTCCTCTAAAAAAACCCGAAGGGCGGACGATTTTCTTCTGGCGGGAAGAAGCCTGAATAAGCTCCAGGCCGGCTTCAGCCTGGCTGCTTCCGATTTAGGCGGCAGCGGCCTGCTTGGCACCTGTGCGCTGTGCTACACGGCGGGCCTCTCCGGCGCATGGTGGTGCTGGTCCGCTGCGCCGGCCTTTTTTCTGTTGGGCTGCTGCCTTGTCGGCAGGCTGCGCCCCCTGGCTGTATCCACCATTCCGGAGTTTTTGGAACTACGCTATGACAAGAAAAACCGCATTCTGGCCTGCTTTTTGCAGACCTGTGCGCTGGTGGCGTCTCTGTCCGCTCAGTTTTTCGTAGGAGCGGTGGCTCTGGAGGCGCTGTTCGGCGTCCCACAGGTCTACGGCTTGATTATCAGCGTACTGCTGGTGCTCTCCTATACCGCTACCGGGGGGCTGAACGCCGTCGTTCATACGGATATATTTAATTTCTGCATTCTGGTCGGTTCCTTGCTCATATCCATTCCCGCCGTACTGTACCGGGCCGGGGGGCTGTCCTATATTGCCGCCAATGTATCAGAGCGGTTTTTCCATATTGGGGAGTTGGGCGTTATGGAGCCCTTCTCCTGGGTCCTCATGTGCATTTTTATGTATGGTACCCAGCAGGTTTTTCTCCAGCGTGTCTTTGCCGCCAAGGACAATTCTGTCGCGCGCTTTGCCTATTGCTTCACCGGCGGCATGTATATTATGTACGGTCTGGGTGTGGGCCTGATCGGAATTGCAATGTCCGTTTTGGTCCCCGGTTTGGCGGACAGTAATTCTGTCTACTCCGTAATGATTCGGACTGTCCTGCCAACGGGCCTGGCCGGGCTTGCCTTAGGTGGCATCTTCGCCGCCAGCCTTTCCACTGCCGACTCTACCATCCTGGCCGGTTCCACACTGTTTGTCAATGATATCTATAAGGTCTTTATCAACAAGGAAGCCAGTGAACAGAGGGTTTTGTGGGTTTCCCGGATAACCACCGGCATCATCTGTGTAGGCGGCGTAATCGTTGCCAACCTTATGCAGAATTTGATCGATATTGTATATCTCGCCGGGCTTTTTTACAGTGCTGCCGTCTTTTTTCCTGTTGTTTTCGGCGTGTATTGGAAACGGGGAAACGCGGAGGGCTGCTTTGCCGCGATTCTTACCAGCGTAGCAGTCGGATTCTTCGTGGAATACGGATGCGGCGGTGCATGGCTGGGCCTGCCCTCCAATGCGATAGCGGCCTTAGCCGGCATCCTCGTCCTGGTTGTGGTGTCTCTCTGCACCCCTCCGCCAAGCGAGGAACAGTTGAAAGGTTTTGAATCCGTTTAAGGGGCGGCCCTGTCAAATTCAGGGCATTTCATCAGTTATTAAATTTTTCCCCTCCAAGCAAAGAAACGAAAGGAGACAACAGCGCATGAAAGACATCGTAGAGATCCGCTGGCACGGCCGAGGCGGCCAGGGGGCGAAGACGGCTTCGCTTCTGCTGGCGGACGCGGCGTTCAACACGGGCAAGTACGTCCAGGGCTTCCCGGAGTACGGCCCGGAGCGCATGGGCGCGCCTATTACGGCGTACAACCGCATCAGCTCCGAGCGGAGCACCGTCCACTCCAACATCTACGAGCCGGACTACGTGGTGGTCGTCGACGAGACCCTCATCTCCGCCGTGGACGTGACGGCGGGCCTCAAAAAAGAGGGCGCCATCGTCATCAACTCCGGCAAGTC
>ERZ808028.501-NODE-501-length-32343-cov-5.118453_pt1 | contig 32343 bp, 22 predicted proteins | sample MGYA00380184_ERZ808028 | MGnify/ENA primary metagenome ERZ808028 (study PRJEB31490, sample SAMN06133397) | mouse gut metagenome | isolation source: J8_1 | host: mice | place: China: Chengdu | collected 2015-05 ...
TTGAGCGAGAGCCAGAGTGCATCGACCAGCTTAAGCGAAAGCCAGAGCGCATCAACGAGCTTGAGCGAAAGCCAGAGTGCAAGCACCAGTTTGAGCGAGAGCCAGAGTGCATCGACCAGCTTAAGCGAAAGCCAGAGCGCATCAACGAGCTTGAGCGAAAGCCAGAGCGCATCGACCAGCCTGAGCGAGAGCCAGAGCGCAAGCACCAGTTTGAGTGAAAGCCAGAGCGCATCGACCAGCCTGAGCGAAAGCCAGAGTGCATCAACAAGCCTGAGTGAGAGCCAGAGTGCATCGACAAGCTTAAGTGAGAGCCAGAGTGCATCAACGAGTCTGAGTGAAAGCCAGAGTGCATCAACAAGCCTTAGTGAAAGTCAGAGTGCAAGCACCAGCGCTTCACAGAGTGAGAGCGCAGCTGCCGGAACAGGCGGTGGCACTGGTGGTGGAGCAGGCGGTGGCGGCGGAGCCGCAGCAGCAGATACAGCACCTGTAGCGCCGACAGTAACATTGCCGGATGAACTGGTTCCGCAGGCGACAGTGGTAGAACCCGCACCGGTTGCAGCGGCAGCACCGACACCTGTAGCTGAGGTGATCCCGGCGGCTGAAGAGGTCGAGGAGATAGAGGAAGATCCTGTACCGCTTGGAGTTATAGATGACGAAGAGGAAGAGATGCCTGCGGAGATCGAGGATGAGGAAGTACCTCTCGCGGCGATGGAAGCAGTCAGCGGATTAAGTCATACGTTCCAGCATATATGTGAGCTGGTGGCATCAGGCATTCTGCCGTTCTTCCTTCTGGGCAGCAACAGGAAGAAGAAAAAAGAACTTTCTGAACTGGAGGATCAGATGGAAGATAAGACAGGAGGAAAGGAGAACTGATGGGACTTTTTGAGAATATGATATGGGGTTTTTGCGGATGGGAAGTAATAGTAATACTCTTCTGGGCAGTGGCAGTAGCTGTATTCGCAATACAAAGACACAGATTAAAAAAGAAAATTAAAGAAATAAAAGATCAGATATAATCTGATCGGTATGGGAATTAGTGACTGCCTTCGGGCAGATCACTAATTTCCATGTTATGAAGGAGAATCATTGTGCAGGATTTGAAAGAGCGCGTTGTGAGATATAAGCTGTTATATTCGGCGATCATTTTCCTTGTATATATAGTAGGAAAAAATATTCCCCTGTACAGAATCAATATGGATGCATACAGAAATATATCCTTTGAGGCGGATGAACTGTTATTTCAGACGATAGGAGGAGATTTTTATCGTTCTTCCGTTTTTGCGCTGGGTATTTTTCCGTCCATGATATCGGGGCTTATCGTACAGATCTGTATGGCGGTCCGCCGCTTGTTTACGAAAGAAGAGACGTCCCCTAAAAAAACCGGGTATATTACGGCGGTGACGACTTTTGGGATAGCAGCTTTTCAGGCGATCACGCAGGTGACGGAGCTGCAGTTCTCGGCTGAGAAAGAGATGATGCCTGTTGTGTGGGCAATAGCAGTGACAGAGATGATCACAGGGGCGGTCTTTATTATGTGGCTTGGGAGCAGAAATGCGAAATACGGCGTCGGCGGAAAAACCGTATTTATGATCGTAAACGTTTTGGAGCGCATTTCGACGACACTGTTTACCCATAGTTTGTCCGATCTTAAATTTCCTCTCTTGATAGCAGCGTTGATGATGCTGACGATGTTGATGATGGAAAATACGGAGAAGAGAATACCGGTACAGCGGATATCCATACATAATATTTATGCGGATAAAAATTATATGGCGATCAAGATGAATCCGGTGGGAATCATGCCAATTATGTTTACGGCGGCGGTGTTTATGCTGCCAACGCTGGCGGTTTCCCTGCTCCTTTACTTCTTCCCGCAGCACCAGGGAATCCTCTGGTGGAAAGAAAATCTGTCGCTGGCGAAACCTTTCGGTATTTTTATCTATATTGTATGCGAATTTCTGCTCACCATTGGATTGTCCATGTTGATGCTCGGTCCGAAAGATCTTTCGGAGAAGTTTTTAAAGAGCGGTGACAGCATTGTGGATCTTCATGCCGGGCGTGATACGAGGCGTTATCTGCGCGGTGTGATCGGCCGGATCAGTTTTTTCAGCGCTGCCGTTATGGGTGCGTGCGTGGCGGTTCCTCTGGTGATGCAGTGGAAAGGGACGGCTGACAGCGCCCTGACAACCCTGCCGACTTCGGTTATGATGTTATCGGGGTTTTCCTGCAGCATATATCGGGAAATAGAGTCCTTATGGGCGTATGACAGTTGCAGACCGCTGTTTTAAATGGGAATGGTCAGGAGGTTTGTCCAGATGTTATATTTTATTCCGGCTTGGTATAAAGGCAGGGAATGGCGTGAAAATGAACAGTGCTGGCGTGAAAAACGCATGCATTCGGAATTTGACGATACCGTAAAGCAGATTCAGCTTTTTCATCGGAACGGGAGATATGAGTACCAGATCCTGTTACTCGGTTTTTCACCGAATTTCCGGCATTTTCTCCACCGACAGAGCGTATATCGCGCCCCTTATTGGTCCTGCTTTGACGCTATACAGGAAGTGAGGCGTAAAAAGGTGAGGGTGCTGTCATTTCATGATCTGAAGTGGCCTGAAAGCATTGAGTTTCTTTATTCACCCTTCGCGGTGGCTGCCATGCTGCACGGAGAGAAATATGCGGAGATTAATTTCGGGGAGGACGGAAATCCCGTATGGATCGCCCTGTATCAGAATGGAAGAATCTGTCGGTGTAATATTTATGATGACAGAGGTTTTATCTCTGCTACGGTTCTTTATGAAGACGGAAAACCCTCCCATCAGGACTACCTGAGGGAAAACGGGATATGGAAGTTGCGTCAAGACCTGAAGGATGGACACGTACAGATTAATCCCAAGTGCCCGACATATCTGCTGGAGTATGAAGGGAAGTGGAAGACAAGGCAGTTTTCAAAAATGCAGTATAACGGGATGGAAGAAGTGATATACGAAGTGTTTAGCGTCTGGCTGAAGATGACGAAATCTTCGGATATTTTCTGTGTGGCTATGGACAGTCTTCATGCGGGGGTTCTGGGGAGGGCGCTCCGGTATAGGAAAAAGATCCTCTCCTTTTTTCAGGATAGATGTGATCCCGTGTCTGGGACGGAGGCGGAACGGAAAAAAGTTTTGGAACTGATACGGGACGCGGATTATATTGTGGCGGATTCCGGGGAAAACGCAAAGAGGGTGCGGCAGGCGGCACGTATTTCTGGCGGAATTATGACGATTTCGCCCTATGATACCAGAGCAGATGTGGGAATCAGCCTGCAGAGCAATATACAGAAGATATTGTTACCTCTGGACGGATTGGAGGAGGAGTTAGCAAAGAAAACAATATGTATTCTCGGGGCATATGCGTCAAAAAGAGAGAATGTGCATATACATCTTCTCACAAGGGATGCGGAGTATAACGCGAAGGAGAAGATTCTTTCGCAGGCACGATCCGCGCTTGCCGCCGTGGGACTGCCGGAGGCGTGGGCAGCGGAACAGGGAAAGCCGATGGTCTCTGAGAATGATCTGGAGGAAGAGAAAACTGTTCCGATTCTCTTTATCCCGGAGCAACGCGTGGATGAGGCTTCTGTCAGCATCTGTATGCGGGAGCAGTGGCTTTTGGTCGATCTGCGGGATGTCCCGGAACAGTATCTCCAGATTAATGCGGTGAGCTTCGGGATTCCCCAGATCGTGCGCAGCAAGACGGATTTTGTGCAGAACGGAGGGAACGGTATTATCCTGAAAAAGCTGGGAGATCTGCCCAAAGCGCTCAGGTATTATTTAAGCGGTCTGGGACATCTGAATGAGGCGAGGGTATATTGTTATAAGATAAGCAGGGAATATACAACAGAGCGGCTGCTTGAGATGTGGGGGGAGGTTATGGAAAGCGTTGGATAAGATTCGGATCTTACAGTTGGGGGAAGAGGACTGGAGAGAACGTTATACCCTGCCGGAACATGTACAGATGGATCATGTGAAAACGCTGAAAGAGCTGCCGGAGAAGCCGTACGACATGGTTTTTCTCGACAGGGATCCGTCGGAGGAAGAGACAGGGCTGCTCTACCATACGACTAAGGCATACACGATGTTCGTGACAGATCGGGTGGATCGAAATGGCAGGAGTAGATGGCTGTGTCTCAGCCGGGCAGCGCAGTATATTGCGGCGGATGATATCCAGAAGTTTATTATGGAAGAGAGCAGATTTTTTTCCCCGCGGCCCTACGGAGAAAATTTTCCGCTGAAAGATATTGCCGTTGCGCAGGGTTTTAGGGGAAAGGTAAAATGGAACGGAAACAGGAATGTACTGCTGGAGGGCGATTTTGGAGAGGATTTTCGTCAGATTGCTTACTGGCGTTATAATAACCCTTTACCCAGAGGAGAAATGGAGGATTTCTGGCTGGAATTTGACAGGAATAACTCCGTTCGGATTCGGTTGGTGTTTACCCTTTTGGTGCCAGGTAGCGGTTCTGATATTCTGGAGCAGAGGGTGTTTGAGGAGGAAGAGTTAGAGCAGGTGATCCGGTTTGAGAGCAGTCGGGGGAACGGCACATTATTTGTCTCTGTACAGGCAAAAGGGAGCGGGAGATTATGGCTGACGGCGTTGCACAAGAGGATATCCAGAGGAAGCCACGGATATTTTCTGCCGGGCGGGGAGCGGTATGTGACTTCAAGACGGGAAGAAGTTTTCTGCTATTTTGAACCGGGCGATTTAAAGCCTCCCCTGAATGTTTATTTTTCCGGTTATAAGACACTGCAGGGTTTTGAGGGATATTATATGATGAAAGGCTTTGGGTGTCCTTTTCTGCTTATAGCGGAACCGAGACTGGAGGGCGGCAGCTTCTATATGGGATCGGAGGAATATGAGCAGATCTACCCGAAAATTATAGGGGAGTATATGCAGGAGCTCGGCTTTACGCGTGAGCAGGTGATCCTGTCGGGGCTTTCCATGGGAACTTTCGGCGCACTGTATTACGGGTGTGATATCGAACCTTATGCCATGATCGTCGGAAAACCGTTGGTCAGCATCGGGAATGTGGCAGCGAACGAGAAGTATCTCCGGCCAGGCGGATTTCCCACCTCACTGGATGTGCTGTATTCCCAGTGCGGCGGTATGGAGGAGGAGGATATCAGGCGGCTGAATGAAAAATTCTGGAAAAAATTTGACAGGGCGAACTGGCAAAATTCCAGATTTGCCATCGCCTATATGATAGAGGATGATTATGACACCGATGCCTATGAAACACTGCTGCTGCATTTAAGATTCGGCGGGGTGCAGGCGTATGGGAAAGGATTGCACGGGCGGCATAACGATAATACGCCCGGTATCGTGGAATGGTTTATAGGACAATATAAGAAAATACTGCAGGAAGATTTCGGCAGAAGGATGGATAGATGATAGGGGAAAAATGGATTGTTTACTGGAATGAATTTTCTTCTGATACTTATCTGTACGGATCGGAGATATTCTACCATGCGAAAGATCAAGTGGAATATGCGAATGTGCTGATGCCTTCCGGCACAGTGATCAAGCGGTGGTATTCCAAGACAAACTATCAGGGGCAGCGGATCGAACCGGCGCTGCCTATGATCGACGGCGAGGGCAGGTATCGTCTGCGGGTCAGTATTGACTGTCAGGAGGGGGAGGCGTGGCTTATGCAGCTGGTATTTTTAGATAAGTATGAGGCGGAGGCGGGACGGATCGCCGTGCGGGATGAAATATCCGAGTTCCAATGTCCGCTCAGGACATACAGTTACCGGATGGAGCTGATCAACGGCGGCATGACCCGGTTTTGTTTTCACAGTGTAGAGATTCAGGAAATTGAGAATGAGAAAGAAGAGGAGCCTGAAAAAACTATATAAGATTCTGCGAAAAGTCAGAAGCTATGAGGAGCAGATGGCGTCTCTCTCCGATGAAGAGCTGGCGCATCTGACAGTGGTATTCAAAGAACGGCTGGCGGAGGGAGAATCGCTGGATGATCTTTTGCCGGAGGCGTTCGCGGCGATCTGCGAAGCGGATTTCCGGATCCTTGGAATGACGCCCTACGATGTACAGGTTTTGGGAGGTATCGCCCTGCACCAGGGATGTCTGGCGGAGATGAATACCGGGGAGGGAAAGACACTGGTGGCTACGATGCCTCTGTATCTGAATGCGCTGACCGGGAAAAGTACCATACTGGTGACGGCGAACGATTATCTGGCGCTCAGGGATGCGGAGGAAATGGGAGCGGTCTATCGTTTTATGGGGCTTTCCGTCGCCGCCGGGGTGGCTCAAAAAGGGCAGAAAGAATTCGGACCGAAAGAGAAAAAAGCCGTATATGCGGCGGATATTGTATATACGACCCACGGCGCTCTCGGCTTCGACTACTTGATCGATCATCTGGCTAAGAATAATAAAGATCGATTCCTGCGGGAGTATTACTATGTGATCATAGACGAGGCGGATTCCGTACTGCTGGATGATGCACAGACGCCTCTTATCATTTCGGCTTCTCCCAGAGTGCAGTCAAATTTGTATCAGTTGTGCGATTTTTTTGTGACGACGCTGGAGGAGGAGCGCGATTATGTTCTGGAGGAGGGGAGCGTATGGCTGACGGAGGAAGGCGTTCGGTATGCGGAGACTTTTTTTCAGATCGACAACTTTTATGCCGGCGAGTACTTTGAGATCAACCGGCATGTGATACTGGCGCTGCGGGCTCATAAACTGTTCGAGGCAGGGGAAGAGTATATCGTCTCCCGGGACGGGGAGCTGCTTTTGATGGATGCCAGTACAGGTCGTTCGCTGAAAGGGATGATGCTTCAGGGTGGGCAGCACCAGGCGTTGGAGGTAAAGGAAGGGTTGAAACCCACACAGGAAAACCGTGCGGTGGCGGTCGTGACTTACCAGAACCTGTTCAGGATGTTTCCAAAACTGGCTGGGATGAGCGGCACACTGTCGGATGCAGCCGAAGAACTGCGGGACACCTACGATGTGAAGGTGATGGTGATCCCGCCAAACCGCCCGTCGAGAAGGATCGATCTGCCGGATAAGTATTTCAGGAACAGGGAAAGACAGGTCCATGCGGCTGCCATGGAGGCTTATGAACTGCATAAAACGGGCAGGCCTGTGCTGATCGTGGCTGCCGATATTGAGAATACGGAAGAAGTATCCCGCTTTTTCCTGAAAAAGAGGGTGCCCCATAATGTGTTGAATGCCAACAACGCATACTGGGAGGCAGAGATCGTCAAGGAGGCGGGACAGCGCGGCGCGATGACGGTGGCGACGACCATGGCGGGCAGGGGGACTGACATCAAGCTGGGAGAGGGTGTGGAAGAGCTGGGCGGACTTGCGGTGATCGGTATCGGCAGGATGAAGAATGTGCGCATGGAGCGTCAGGCAAGAGGACGCGCAGGAAGACAGGGCGATGTGGGCAGCAGCCAGTTTTATGTATCCCTGGAAGATGAAGTGGTAGGGGAAGACAAGGATCTCGAGAAATATATAGAAGGCAGGAGAAGAATACGCAGAAGAAAACTGAAGAGGATCATCAATAAAGCCCAGACGGTGGGAGAAGAGTACGCTGTATTGGGCAGGAAAAGTTCCGTTTCTTACGATAAGGTGATACAGCGCCAGAGGAATCTGATCTATGCGACGCGGGATAAACTTCTGGACGGGGAAGAGCTGCCGATGGATATCATCATGGAGATGATGGAGCAGTGCATAGGGAGATTTCTATCGGAGAATACGCCAGTTGACAGAAATATCCTGAACCGTTATATTTTGGATCATCTTTCCTACCGGCTGGAACACGAGGCGGAGGATGTTTCCCTGGAAGATAAGGAACAACTGAAGCAATATCTTATGATGCGGGCAAGAGAAAGAATGGCGGAGCAGGAGATAAAATCTGGCGGCGCGGCGCGGATGAACGATTTTATGCGTGTTGTGGTGCTGAGCGCTGTGGATGACGCCTGGGTGGAGCAGGTGGATTATATGCAGCAGCTTCAGGCGGCAGTATCGGGAAGATCCACCGCCCAGAGAAATCTGCTGTTTGAATATCAGAATGATTCTTTTGAGTCCTTTGGCAAGATGAAAAATACCGTCTATGAAAATGCCATGCGAAATATTCTGCTCAGTGATATCCGTGTGGATGAAAAGAACAGGCTGCATATTATTTTTCCATAAGACGGTTAATTTCGAGAAGCCGAAATGCGATGAAATCCGTATCTTGGATAGAGGTAAGTATTTTGAACCATGACATTATCATTATGGAGGAGGATAGACAACAATGGTATACAATTTTAACCTGGGCATCGGTTGGGCGAGCAGCGGAGTGGAGTACGCGCAGGCTTACAGGGCGAAGCTCTTGCGGGGCATCGGACAGGAGGCTAAATTTATCTTTACAGATATGTTCCCGCAGGAAAATATACAGCATATGACGGAAAATATCGGTTTTCTGGATTCCGAGGTGATATGGCTGTATACGTTTTTTACGGACTGCAGGATATCGCCTGTGACATTTACGCTGAAACAGTTGGAAAATACCTTTGGCAGCCGTTCTTTTTCCAGTTCTAAAGAGGGAACAAAAGTGAAATATACTTTTCCGGATTCCGATGTCTACTGCGTGGCGTATCTGGTGAACGACAGGGAAAAGAGAGTACATCGGGTGGAGATGGTGTCAAAGGGTTGCCTGATCCGCAAAGATTATTATACCTATTGCAGGATCTATTCGGAGTATTACGCGCCGCTTGACAATAAAGCACATCTCTATCATCGCAGGTTTTTCAATGAAGACGGAACTGTCGCGTATGAAGAGATCAATGACGACGATAAGGTGATGTACCAGTTCCCGGACAGGCTGCTCTGTTCCAAAGAAGAGCTGGTGGGGTATATGGTGTCGCTCCTTCCGCTGACGAAGAAAGATGTGGTGATCATCGACAGGACGACAGGAATCGGTCAGGCGGTCATGCAGAATGCGGGATCCGCAAAAATCGGAATTGTCATCCATGCGGACCACTACAGTGAAGGCGGTACGGATGATGAGGTGATCCTCTGGAATAACTATTATGAATATGCTTTCTCGCAGTGGAAACATATCCGGTTTTATATAGCTTCTACGGATGTGCAGAACCGCCTCTTAAAGCAGCAGTTTAAAAAATATATGGGAGCGAATCCGAAAGTAGTGACCATTCCGGTGGGAAGTCTGGATGAACTGAAAAGACCGGAGAAGCCGAGGAAAAAGCATTCCCTGATCACCGCGTCGAGACTGGCAGGAGAGAAGCATATCGACTGGATCATCGATGCGGTTGTAAAAGCGAGAGAGACGGTGAAGGACTTGTCCATTGATATTTACGGAAAAGGTGGGGAAGAGAATAGGCTGAGGGAACAGATCAAACGCCTGCACTGTGAGGAATACGTGCGTCTTTGCGGGCAGTATGACCTGCAGGATATATACAAAAACTATGAAGCTTATCTGTCGGCGTCCACCAGTGAAGGATTTGGGCTGACGCTGATGGAGGCGATCGGGTCGGGGCTTCCTCTGATCGGGTTTGATGTGCGGTATGGGAATCCGAACTTTATCGACGACGGAAAAAATGGTTATCTGATTCCGGTACATGATAAGATGGAGAAGCAGGAGAGAGTGAGCAAATTGGTGGAATGCATTGTGCGTCTATTTACGGAGGCGAATCTGGAACGTTTTCACGAGCATTCCTATGAAAAGGCAAAAGCATATCTGACGCCGGAAGTGGAGAAAAAATGGAAAAACATATTAAAATAAAAGATACAATACTGCTTTTTGATCATTATGGGACGGACAGCCAGGATCTGTATTCGTCTTTTCAGAATGCCGGTTTTCCTTATCCGGCGATGGTGATCGAGGACAACGGTTTTCTGCCGGAGGGTATACTTTCGGCATATGGTTATTTCCTGGGAGATTTCAGGGAGGTGTTGGGAGAGGAGGCACAAGTCAGATTCTTTAACCAGATAACGGTTCCTGAGTATTGGGAGATCAGCGGAAATAACAGCAACGGATCGATCCATGACAGGGAGAAAGAGCGGGGAAGGATTTTTTATGCGGAACCTGCACATAAAAGGCGGGTCCGGATCGTCGATTGGTATGATGAGAAGGGGATTGTGCGCTCCAGCGATCACTATAACCGCTACGGCGCGGTCTTTGCGAGGACGCTGTTCAACGCCAAGGGACAGAAGGTTACCAAGTCTTATTTTTCCGCGGAGGGACGGGAAGCCATCGTGGAGAATTTTGTCACGGGGGATATTATTCTCAATCAGGGAGATATGGTACGAATTTTCCATACAAAAACCGATTTTGTGGTGTATGCGCTTGAGCAGGCAGGCTTTGGGGAGAGCAGGATCTTTTTCAATTCCCTGTCAACGCCGTTTTTCGTGTCCAACAAAATGAAGGCGGCATCCGCAAAGAGAGACATACTGTTCTGGCAGGAGCCTGTGGGAGAAGAAATTCCGGGGAATATGCAGTTCCTCTTAAATGGTAACGCGGCGCGTACAGAGACGATCATGGTGCAGAAGAGAACGTCTTATGATAAACTGATCGCTCTCGGGGCAAACCCGGATATGACGCACAAGCTGGGATTTATCTATTCCTTTGCAAAAGAAAACGAGCACAGACAGGAGGCGTTGATCTGCACAAATTCTGATCGAATCGAGCACTGTGAGAAGATCGTGAAAGCGCTTCCGAAGGTTCACTTCCATATCGCGGCGCTGACAGAGATGTCCTCGAAACTTATGGAGATGGATAACTGTGAGAATGTGAGCCTTTATCCGAATGTGAAGCAGACGGTATTGGACGATCTGTTTAAAGAGTGTGATTTCTATTTTGATATCAATCACGAGAAGGAGATCGTTTCGGCAGTCAGAAGGGCGTTTTTACATAACCAACTGATCTTTGCATTCGAGGAAACGATCCACAACAGGAATTATATTGCAAAAGCCCATATCTATCCTGCTTCTTCCGTAGATCGCCTGATCGCTGATGTAAAAAAGGCTGCGAAAGATGGAGTGGTTTTAGAACGGCGACTGAAAAAGCAGCATGATGCGGCGATGGCGGAGACGGCGGAGCGGTATGCGGAGGTCTGCCGGGGGAATGGCAGGTGATTGGATTACGGCTATTTACAGGAAGCGAAGGGAGAGACAATGAGGATATTTATAACGTGTATTAATGGGATAGGCGGTTCGGCACTTGAGGCACAGGTGATGGTTTCGGATATTGCACATCAATTGGGATTTAAGAATATGGGAATCTTTTGTTATGACTCAAGTGCAGAAAGTGCAGAAAGCCTGAGTTCCAGATACGATGGCATCATTGCTGGTATATCTCCAGGGGACATTGTTTTTTTTCAGCATCCGACCTGGCATCAGTTGAGGTTTGAGGAGGGATTGCTCAGACGTATAAAAGTATATGACGGAAGAATTGTTATAGTGGTACATGATTTTATCCCCCTTATGTTTGAGAGTAATTGGTGTTTTCTGGAAGATGTAATAGAAATTTTTAATTTTGCGGAAGTGCTTGTTGTGCCTTCCTATGCCATGAAAAAATTTCTGCTGGATAACGGCGTCAGGGCGGATATGAAGTTTGCGGTGCAGGAAATATGGGATTATACGACGGACATCCAATTTTCCAAGCTTCCGAAGTTTCGGAAAGAGATTCATTTCGCGGGGATGCCCTCCAAATTTCTGTTTCCAAATCAATGGGATTTTGACGTACCTTTGAAAGTTTATGCATCGGAACAGTGTACAGGGGAAAATGTGCAGGTGATGGGATGGATGGACAGAGACAGGCTGCTGCTTGCACTTGCGGAGGGTGGATTCGGATTGGTATGGTATGGAGATGATTACCTGCACCAATATATGCAATATAATAATAATTTTAAACTAAGCACTTATCTGGCGGCGGGAATTCCGGTGATCGTCCCGAGAGGAGTTTCCAATCAGTATCTGATAGAGGGGAACCATCTCGGAATTGTGGCGGATACCTTGAAAGATGCCGTAGAGCAGGTGAAAAATATGGGTGAAGCGGAGTATCAGGAATATGTGCGGCATGTCAGTGAATTTTCCCCGTTGATCAGAGACGGGTATTTTTCTAAGAAATTTCTGATCGAGGCAGTCCAGATGATTATGCGGCAGGATATGGGTGATTACGGTATATCGGGTATGTTTTAAATGTAACATTTAATTAAGAAGCGAGAGGATGATAGTGAAAATTTTTATAACATGCATTAATGGGCTGTCAGGTGCGGCTCAATATGCGCAGACAATGGTTTCAGATATTGCACATCAGCTTGGATTCAGAAATATGGGGATATACTATTACAATTCAAGGGAGGAAAGTGCAGAGAGCCTGAGTTCGAGATATGACGGTATCATCGCCAGTATATCTCCGGGTGATATTGTTTTTTTTCAGCACCCTACCTGGCATCAGTTAAGATTTGAGGAGGGACTGATCAGACGTATAAAAGCATATGGCGGAAGAATCGTTATCGTGGTGCATGATGTGGAGTCACTTATGTTTGAGAGCAGCCGTTTTATGCTGAAAATGGTGGCGGAAATCTATAATTCTGCGGAAGTTCTTGTCGTGCCATCTTATGCTATGAAAAGATTTCTGCTGGATAACGGAGTCAGGGCAGATATGAAATTTGCGGTACAGGAAATATGGGATTATACGACGGACATCCGGTTTTCCCAGCCCCCGAAGTTTCGGAAGGAAATTCATTTTGCAGGAAATCCCTCAAAATTTCTGTTCCCAAATCAATGGAATTTTGATGTGCTTTTGAAGGTCTATGCATCGGAACCATGCACGGGGGAAAATGTACAGATGATGGGCTGGATGGACAGCGACAGACTGCTGCTTGCGCTCGCAGAGGGAGGATTTGGGTTGGTCTGGTATGGAAATGATTACTGGCGCCAATATATGCGCTACAATAATTCGTTTAAACTAAGCACTTATCTGGCGGCGGGAATTCCGGTGATCGTTCCGAGGGGGATTTCGAACCAGTATCTGATCGAGGGGAATCATCTTGGGATCGTGGCAGAGACTCTGGAGGAAGCCGCAGAGCAGGTGGAAAATATGAGTGAAGCGGAGTATCAGGAATATGTACAGCATGTCAGGGAGTTTTCCCCGCTGATCAGAGGCGGGTATTTTACCAAGAAATTTCTGATAGAGGCTGTTCAGATGCTTATGCGGCAGGATATGGGTGATTATGGAATATCGAAGATGATCTGCGGAGCGGAAGAACATTTTTCTGTTATGGATATGGAGGAAACCCTGAAGTATGTGAAGGATAGACATGTCTCGGTTGCTCGTTTTGGGGATGGGGAAGTGGATCTGATGACAGGGCATTCAATTCCCTATCAGGACTATGATGAAGAGCTGGCTGGAAGACTGAAGCAGATTATTATGGTACCGGATAACGAGAAACTGTTGGTGTGTCTGCCGGATATTTTTGAAGGAAGGGAACGTTATACTGATGCATTTCATTCTTTCTGGGATGAACATATGAAGCAGTATCAGGATTTTTACAACGAAATTACTGCAAATGGAAAATGTTATGGCAGTACCTTTCTTTCGCGGCCTTATATAGATTTAGTGGATAAATCGGTTGCCGAAAGACATTTTCAAAATATGAAGGAATTATTTGCGGATAAAGATATCTTGATCGTGGAAGGTTTTTACTCACGCTCCGGTGTGGGTAATGATTTGTTTCAGGGGGCAAAGTCGGTAGAGCGAATCATCTGTCCGGCCCGAAATGCATATAGCAGGTATGAAACGATTATGAATGCGATACGGCGGCATGGGATGAATAAACTGATTTTGCTAATGTTGGGACCGACAGCCAAAATAATGGCTGCAGATTTAGCTTCCAAGGGATATTGGGCGGTGGACATAGGGCATATTGATTCGGAATATGAATGGTATAGAATGGGAGCTACATGTAAAATAAAACTGAAAAATAAGCATACGGCAGAATTTAATTTTGATACGGATATTGAATTGCAGGATGATGATTTGTATACCGCGGAAATAGTGGAAGTGTTATCTGATTAATTTTAATCGTACGATAGAGGAAAGTTGTATGCGTGTTAATTTATTTTGGGGAGTTTAGTATGAAGACTTATATTACGCGGATCAACGGATGGTCATTGCAGGATAAAGCGCATTATATGCAGTATATGACAGCTGAAACAGGTCATCAGCTGGGATGCAGAGAGATGGGAATCTATCGTTACTATGCGGATAATGAAAGTTATGAAAGCTTAAGCAGCAGACTGGACGGAATTATTGCGGGGATTAATAGCGGGGATCTTGTAATCTGTCAATTTCCGACAGGAAACGGCAGGAGATTCGAGTATGAACTAGTGAACCGCCTTAAAGCGTATGGAGGCCGGATTGCAATTTATATTCACAAACTGGAGGTATTGGAACAGAAAGAGAAAGAGGAGCAGATCAGGAATATAATAGATTTATACAATCTTGCGGAAGTATTGATCGTGCAAACTTATGTAATGCGGAAGTGGATTTTGGAGCATGGAATCCGAAAAGATATGAAATTTGTAGTGCAGGAGATGTGGGATTATACTGTAAGGGAGCCGATGGTGTATACGCCCGCATTCAAAAGAGAAATCTTTTTTACAGACAAAGAAGGATTCGCAGGGATGGACAATTGGAATTATTCTGTGCTGTTGAAACTATACAACGTATCGTCAGGTCAAGGCCGGAATGTGCAGAATATGAGGGAAAGAGAACCCTATCAACTGTTCTGTGAGTTATCGAAAGGCGGTTTCGGGCTGGTATGGTATAGAGATGAGTATTCGCGAAAATACATGAAGCAGGGCAGTTCCTTTTCTCTTGCAAGATATCTGGCTGCTGGAATCCCTGTAATCGTTCCAGTAGAGATTTCACAACGGGCGATAATTGAGACGAATCATCTGGGATTAGTAGTAAATACATTGGAAGAAGCGGCGGCAGCCGTGGAAAGGATGACGGAAGGAGAATATCGGGAATATGTGAAAGCTGTGGAACAGTTTGCTCCGGCTTTGCGAAATGGGTATTTCGGAAAGAAATGTTTAATAGAGACGATGCAGGCATTTTACAGGAAAGATGCTGGGAGAATACCAGTGCCAGAGGAGGTTTATGAGTCTGGCGCGAGTGTTTTTCAGTCGATTTCTTTAACAGAGTCCTATGGAGAAAATCTGGCGTTATCCTGGGATTTCAAAGGGGAAGCGGATGGCTTCCTGATTTACGATACAACGGGAAGCCTGAAAGGGCATACGCGGGATTCCCATCAGCATTATTTGTTGCTGAAAGGGCAGGAGAAAGAGAAAGGCTTTTTAATAAAGGCTTACGTGGAGACTTTAAAAGGAAAACTGGTACTGACAGAATCAAGGGTAGTTTATCTGGAGAAAAAGCACCATGGTGATCCTAAAGTCAGCATGGTCATACCGGCTTATAACGCGGAAAACTACGTGGCCAGATGTATTGATACTGTACTTGCCCAGTCTTTGCATGATATTGAAATCATCGTTGTAGATGATGGAAGTACAGATCATACGCCGGAGATTATCGATTGGTATGCTGCTAATTATGAAAATGTGGCTGTGATACATCAGGAGAACAGTGGAGTTGCGGTTGCAAGAAATGAAGGAATGAAAAGAGCCAAAGGCGAATACATTGGATTTGTGGATAATGACGATATAATTCATCCCAGTATGGCGGAGAGGCTGTATCAGTCCGCGAAGAAAAATGACTGCGATGTGGCGATTACCTCTGTATATATGGTGACCGATACTGAATATATAAAATATGTATGTTATCCGGTAAAAGAAGATGTACCGATAGCGGCAGACGATTTTTTACATGTATATAACTATGGATATGAACTTGGGGTTGTAGTCTGGAATAAATTATATCGTTCATCGTTTGTAAAAGCATATACAATGCCTGCGATCCCTTACGATGATGTAGCTTGGACGACCTGTGTATTATCATATGCAGATAGAGTTTGCTATCTGAATAGCCATTTATATGAATGGGATAGGAGAGCACAGGATTGTTCGCAATTGGATGGATGGTTGAAGCATTCGAAGCAGGAAATGTTTCAACAACGAAAAAAGGCAATTCTCTTCTTTTTGGAAAAAGGAAAGCAGGAAAGAATGGCTTTGTTAAAGGAAACTGCAAGAGTATTTTTACGCCGGTGGGAAACTTCCTTTCAGGATAAAGAGTATGGGAAAATGCTGGATGAGATCGAAAAGAACTATTAACTTTTTGGATTTCAAAAACAGAGAAACAGCGAATGGAAACTGCGACGCAGTTAAAATTTGGGGAAGCTGGATAATCTATTTATGTATCGGAATAAGAAGTGCATTTTTCTTCGAGCATTTTGAAATTACAACATCTTGACGCTAAAGAAGAGTCTGGATTGGCAGTACATTTCTGATATAATTTCAGGGCCTTGCCCTGTAAGAGGTCCTGAACTTTGTCGATCAGGGCTTTTTCCTTTTGGAGGAGATAGATATAGTCGGTCTTCTCTTTTTCATTTATAAATGAACGGAAATTATCAACCTGATTGTATTTTAGTTGTGTGATACAGTTACCAAGTAAAAAGTGGGTGGATTTACTCCACCCACTGCTGTTAATCGATTGTTTTGATTGGACAATCTAACCGCTTTTAACCGAGCATTTTGACTGGACGCTCTAACCGCTTCACAGATATCGCTATCTGTGATTTCATTATATGCAATCAGAGCAGAAAAATCAATGCCTTTATTTGCCAGATTTAATGATTTTAAAATTTTTTTGGACAAAAAAGGGACTTTCTCAATCTAATAAGTATAAAGCGAACAAGTTTGCAGAAGCAGACACGCTTACAGGATTTGCAAATCTGAAAATAAAGATTCCCGGGAAAAATGTGAAAAGATTTTCTAAGCGGTCAAAAGACGTCCGCTAAGAAAATCTAAGTTTCACACTGAAGAACACAAAAGCAGCGCTCATCACGGATTGTTTGTGCCGCCGATGGCGGCATGACGAGAAGTGTGAGCGATCGTTACTGCCGGTTAGAAGGGCATGACGGGAAGGGAGAAGAAATACGGATGGAACAGTTGGTAAAGAAAGCGAAGAGGCATAACAAGGAAGCCTTCGAAGATCTGATGCAGGGACAGGCGCAGAATATGTATAAAGTGGCAAAGGCGATCCTTAAGAATGACGAGGATGTTCTGGATGCCATGCAGGAGACTGCGCTGACATGCTGGGAGAAGATCGGCACGTTAAAGCAGGACCGCTATTTTAAGACATGGATGACAAAAATCCTGATCAATCACTGCAATGAGATATGCAGGCAGAGAAAATACACGGTGTCCGGCGAGGAGGTTATAGAAAAAGGATTTAAAGAGGAAAGTTTTATCAATGTGGAGTGGGATGACTTTCTGAACTGTCTGGACGAAAAACACCGCACAGTAGTTATTTTATACTACGTGCAGGGGTTTAAGACGAGGGAAGTTGCGGGAATGCTGAAGGTCAACGAGAGCACGGTGCGGAGCCGCCTCGCCGCAGCGCGGGATAAGATGGAGCGGATGTATGAGAGAGGCGGTATGGCAGGCGGCAGGAAATTCGGTGCGAGAGCATAAAGGAGGAATGATCTATGAGCAGATTTGATGATATGGTAAACGGATTGAGAGATGAGATGGATATCCCGGAAAAGGTGTGGAGGGGATATGTGCAGACACTGGCGGATCTGCCGGAGAAGGGCGGCAATGGAGGAATTATGAGAGATTATGATAAACGTTACAGAAACTATGAAAAAAGCGGCAGCAAAAACCGAAAAAACGGGAGAGGAAAAGCTTCGGCGGGAATGTCGGGGCTGAAAGCGGCGGTTCTTGTCCTTGTGGCAGTCACAGTGCTTGGAACCGGCGTCTATGCGGCGGAGCGGTATTTCGGCATACTGGATTTTCTGAGAGGAAACGGGAACGAGAATGCGGTGCCGTCCATAGAGGCGGAGGAACTGATCGTGTCCGCGCCCGAGCAGGAAAAGGAAGAGATCACAGAGGGCATGCTGGCGGACTATACCGTGAAGGAAGCGATGTGCGACAGCGACAGCATTTATGTCGTGCTGGAGGCGCGGGCGAAAGAGGCAGGGCGCTACTTCTTTATACCGGAGGACGCTACGGCGGAGGATTCTGTATCCGGCTGGGGGATGGACAGCGATTTGAGCGCGGGGGAGTATGCGGCCTCCAAAAATCTCGAGATAGTACATGTCAATGCGGGCATTCAGAATACGGATGATCTGGGGATAGCGGTGTCTACCATCTATTTCCAGTCGGTGAGCGACGATGTGATGGATATCATGATCGAGTGCGGGAAGACAGCGAAAGAGAAGACGCTGGATGTGGTCTGCACCGGTATCGTCTGGGACGACAGTATGGAAAGCATGGACGACATCCTGCGGACCGAGATCCGCTTCGCGCTGACCGATATCAGCGACGCCGTGTCAGTCGCCTATGTACCTTCGGGGTCGGCGGAGATTCCCGGCAGCAGCGCCGTGATCGAGCGGGCGGAAGTGACACAGACAAAACTCGGGACTTATCTGGAAATCTTATATAAAAATGAAAGTGAAGACTGGGAGTCGATGCCCTGTTTCCGTCTTGCAGGAGCAGATGCAGGGGATGAACATCGGATAAGAATGGCATCCGGCTCGGAATTGCTCGGAAACGGAGAAAGCTTATGGAAATTAAGCCTGACAAAGACGGATCTCGGCGACAGGATCGAACTGGAGGCTTACAATGCGGAGACGAAGGAGGTGTACGGGACGTTCGAGCTGGTAAGGCAGTGAGCCTGCTGCCAGCCCGCAAAAGATCCCGCCAGAACTGCTAACGAGGCCGTTTTAACAGGGGAAAGCGCTATTGTTTATTTGGGGTTTTGATGTTATATTAATAAATAACAGAAAAAACGGGTGCGGTATAAAAGGCTGCCTGTCGGGCGGGAAGGAGATTTCTTTGTGAGATATCAGAATGAATGGCTTCTTTTGGAGGCGGAAGATGATATAGATGAAATGGAACACAGGGAGCCGACGGAAGAGTATCTTTTTTATCAGGCGATAACGTCAGGCGATATGGCGGCAGTCAAGGAAAACTGTGAGCAGGAGAGATTTCTGGACACGGACGGGGTGGGAACGCTTTCCCGCAATCCGATCACAAACCTGAAATATCATTTTGTGATAACAACAGCCATGATAACCAGATTGTGCAAACAAAAAGGAATGGAACTTGAGCAGGCTTTCCGGATGAGCGATTTCTATATTCAGAAGCTGGATGATATAAGCACGGTGGAGGGTGTGAGAAGCCTGCATGATGAGATGGTTCTGGATTATACGGAAAAGATGAGAAAGATATGTCAGGATGACACGAATTCAAAACATATCAGCGTGTGCAAGGAGTACATTTATTCCCATATTAAGGAGCGCATCACGATCGAGGACCTGGCGGAGGAACTGGGGGTATCGGCCAGCTATCTGTCACGGCTGTTCAGAAAAGAGACAGGGGATTCTGTCAGCGCCTATATACGAAAGAAAAAGATAGAAATGGCCAAGAATTTATTGCACTACAGTGATTATTCCATGATCGACATTGCAAACCGCCTGTCCTTTTCTTCACAAAGCCATTTTATACAACAGTTTCGCGAGTATGTCGGTATGACGCCGAAAAAATATCGTGATCTGAACCATGCGGTCCAGTGGGATATCGAGGTGGAAGAGTAGTGCGGTGATATATCGGGCGGAGTAAATGGGGAGAGCCGGAAGGGCACAGTGTATACTGTGCCTTCGGCTCTCTTTGGATGATGCGGCATAAGATCAGGTTTCATAGGATCAAGCGGATGACATTCTCCTCTTCGAGAAGAGAAACGGGAATGTAGTTATCATCGAGCGCTCTGCCGTTTACTGTGAGTTTTTTGCATCCGCATTCCTTTTTATCCGGATTTTCGACAAAAATCTTCAGGTGTTTTCCGCGGAAATCTTTCTCTATTTCCAGATGGCGCCAGTGCGGCGGGATGGACGGGGATATAGTTATTCCGTCCAGATCAGGGCGAAGGCCGAGAATACCTTCCACGCATCCGACCATCATGGTTGAGGCTGTCCCGGTCAGCCAGTGCACATGGGAGCGCCCTGCATGCCTGCTGGCAGTTCCCTCCGTGAACTGGCCGTAACAATAGGGTTCCAGACGCCGCAGTCCGGCCTGATCGTTCCATGCGGCAGGGGCATTTTCCATAAAGTATGTAAAAGCGCGCCCGCCGTGTCCGCAGAGGGCCTCCGCGAGAATGAGCCATCCCTGTGACTGTGAGAAGATGCCGCCGTTTTCCTTTGTCCCCTGATTATAGATGACGGCGAGCGCACCGTCGAAGGCATGGGCATGATAGGGCGGATCCATCAAAAGAGCGCCGTATGCGGTATTTAACCGCTCATAAACTTTGGCAAGTATGGCATCAGCCTGCCTGGGGGATGCGAGGCCGCTGATGACTGCCCAGCTCTGCGGATTGAGCCATAGGTCGGCTTCGGGGGCATCCGCTGCACCGATGCGTTCACCTGTCTCGGTATAGCCTCGGATAAAACGGTCCTGATCCCAGCATGTTTCCCGGATCATCGAACCGGTTTCTGTCTGTTTTTCTTCGAGATACTTCAAATAATCCGTGTCATTCCTGTATTCTGCAAATTTTTTTAAAATGCGTAACGCGTAATAAAACTGGAACGCAACGAAGGATGATTCGCCGTTTGCGCCAAGGCGCAGACAGTCGTTCCAGTCGGCGTAAAGCCCGGCGGGCATGCCGTGGGGACCGATGTGATCGCAGGAAAAAGCGACCGCCCGTTTCAAATGCTCATAGACAGTGGCGCTTTCTTTATCGGCGAACGGAATGGTTTCATCGAGAAATGCTGTGTTTCCGGTCTCGGCAATATATTTGTATACAGTCGGGAAGAGCCACAGGGCATCATCCGCGCGATAGGCGGGGTGGCCGGTTTCCTGCCTGTAGGAGGCATCATCCGGCGTATCTTCATATCCCGGGCGGTGCGTGAATTTCACAAGAGGAAGTCCGCCGCCGCAGCTCACCTGTGCGGAGAGCATAAAGCGGATCTTCTCCGCCGCCATGTCCGGCGCAAGGTGGATGATGCCCTGAATATCCTGCACTGTATCACGATAACCGTAACCGTTGCGGAGCCCGCAATAGATAAAAGAGGCGGCGCGGGACCAGATAAATGTCATAAAGCAGTTGTAGGCGTTCCAGGTGTTGATCATCGTGTTAAATTCCGGGCTTGGCGTGTTGACCTTCAGACGATCCAATTTCTGATGCCAGTATGTTTTCAGCTCCGACAGTTCTTTTTTGACCATTTCAGTCAACGATTCATAAGAATCAAGAATGGCGGCGGCTTTTTCGGAACTGTCCGCTCCCAGCAGAAAAGCAACCGTCTTTGTCTCGGAGGGCTTCAGGGTGATGGTGCAGGAAAGAGCACCGCAGGCATTTTCATTATAGCTGGCCATATTGCCGAGATCGCCGGATATGACTCCCTGTGGGTTGCTGTAATTGTGATACTTTCCCAGAAAATATTCTTTTTCCCCGCAGTAGGAGGACACATCTGCACCTGCAAGCCCGAAGAAACGTTCCGTCACATTCTTTTCATCTATTTGCGCATTTTCCGGGATGGCGTCAAGATTCCCGTGAATCTGCTGTATGATCCGGTTTTTATCAAATAATGTTCTGGTTATGAACAGGGAATACTGCAGGTTTACCTGATCCTGTTCGTAATTACTGTGATTTGTGAACTCGGCATAACCGGTGAGGGTAAGTTCCCTGGGCTGCGAGGAATGGTTTGTTACGGAGAGAGCCCATACCTCATAGGATTTTCCCAGAGGGACATAGTAGGTTGCCTCGGAGCTGATCCTGCCGTAATCGGCGCGCATCCGGGTATACCCCATACCATGGCGGCATTGGCATTTATAGTCATCGAGATCTTTGCCCACCGGCTGCCAGGAGGCGGACCAGTAGTCCAGAGATTTGTTGTCACGAATATAAATATAGCGGCCCGGCTGATCAAAGCTGTTAAAAATATAACGGAGGATCCTTCCGTTTGCCCCGGATCTTGCAAAACTGTAACCGCCTGCATTATTTGAAATGATAGCGCCGTATTCCGGGGAACCCAGATAATTTACCCAGGGTGACGGCGTATCCGGGCGGTCAATGACATATTCTCTGTTTTCATCATCAAAATGTCCGTATCTCATAATATCATGTCCATCCTTTCAATGAATTTATAATAAATTTATGGTGATCGTGTGCATGTCATCGGATAGCGCGGTGAGCATTTCCCGCGGGATCCTGACATAGGAATCCTTCTTTACCGGAAGCGTTGTCCCGTCGCACAAAACGGAACCGATGAGGTAGGAGCCGAAATCTTTGCCGGATTTATTTTTATAAGTGACGGTAAAGTTTTTATCTGCAAAGGGGACGGTGACAGAGGCACATCCCTCTTCGTCAAACTGTTCGGCGAGCAGTTTCGGATGCAGGATGAGATCCCCGGCTTCTCCCCGGACGCCGAAGGCCTGCGTGATCATGGTCAGCATGAACCAGCTTGCGGCGCCGGTCAGATAATGGTACATTCCGCGCCCATCGGAACGGAAGTATTCCGGAATACCGGGGTAGATACGGCTGGTATCAAAATCCAGAGCGGTATCGGCGAGGGTTTTTAAAGCTTTCCATCCTTCCCTGACAAATCCCCGGCGGTACAGAGCGTTGGCATACATGACTGTCATATGGGAGAATACGGCCCCGTTCTCTTTTTCGCCGTAGGCAAACCCGAACATACGCCCCATGTCAAATTTTAATTCACAAAAATCCGTGTTCAGGCGGTAACCGCCGATGTCTTTTTGGTAGAGATACCGGTCGGCGCTTTTTGTTATCATTCGGATATGGGCATCCTGCGCCGTCCCGCTCATGACGGCAAAGGCCTGGCCGGTCAGCATCATGCGGATGCGGCCTTCATGAAAACCTTCAACAGCGTGCCCGTGGTTGTCATAATAGCTGTTGAACCAGCCTTCTTCATCCGAAATACTGATCCATTCCTGTTTCCGCAAATGATCCATCAGCCAGTCTGCCTTCAGGATCAGATTTTCGGCAAGGAAGGAGAGGGAAAAGCCGATGCGCCGGCCGTTTATCTCATGACGGCATGAGCCGGTATATTCCGAGAGTATCTGCTGCTTTTTTTTGATATCGGCAAAGGTGTCCGTGCTGTTTTCCAACAGGATTGTGATCTCTTCCAGAAGTTCGATCGTATGTATGGAAGCTCGATCGTCCAGAAGCCGGATCATTGCGGCAAGGTCCAGCAGATTGCCGGCATAGGCGCAGGTGAATGCAACGCTTTCACCGTGTTCGGATGCCATATCTAAAGCGTCATTCCAGTCTGCGTCCCGGAGCCTGCAGATATTGTGGTCCCCTACTTCGTAGAAAGCAGTGAGCTGTTGGATCAGGAGATGCTCCAAAATGCTTCCGGTATAAATATCACCTGCGGCAGTGCGCTGTCTGTTCCCGTATTCCGGGTTCCACAGAGTATCGATCCCGGTGCCGCGCATGGCCTGTGCATCTTTAAAATAAGGAACCTGTTTATACAGTATGTCAATATCGCCTGTCTGATCGATGTAGAGTTTTGTGGTCATCAAAGGCCACAGGGCATGATCCATCCAGACTCTGGCAATACCGTTGCGGTCCGCAACAAAATTGCCGCTGCCGTTTCCGATGATCGTCGCATTTGTCCCGTCGATGCGGACGCCGCCGTAATTCATGGAGATCATCTCCCCGATGTTTCCCGGACTTATTAAAAGCAGGGAAAGACAGTCCTGCCAGAGATCCCTCCATCCCCGCCCGCCCCGGCCGTAGTCGTGGTGCGGGAGAAAAGAACAGCCGAATATCCTGCGCAGATAGGGCTGGAAGCAGATCCATTTCATCAGCCGGTCAAAGTCAGGCTCTTTTGTGTGAATACGGACGGATACCTGATCCTGCCAATAGGCTTTTGTATCTGCGAACGCCCTTTTGGCTTTATCGATGGTATTATATCTTTCAAATATATCAGAAATGCTTTTTTCATTATCTTCTACGCCGAGAAGCAGGATGTAGTCGGCTTTTTCATGAGGTGCAAGCACGACGGGGGCGAACCGAAAGGCTCCCATGGCCTCTCTTCCGTCTATGCGGCTAAAGGGCGGATATCCGGGGACCTGCCCGTATACGGCGCGGGGATGGAGAAAAGTTCCGCCCTCACCGAGAAAGTCTTCGACGGTCGGGTAAAAGCTTTTCGGGGCGCTGCCCTCTCCGGTACATCCCATGACATAATAAATATGCTTGTTGGGGCGGTGTCCTTTTTCGTCAAAAGACATAGTGGGGCAGACAAAGACGCCGTTTTCCTTTGTCTCTATACGGTGCAGCATGGAAGTTACGTTCCGATGATCTCTGATATTGTCAGCACTGCGCCCGTAGATGGGAATGGCGGTGCAGGCGGTTATCTTCCGGGGACTTTCGGAACAATTCTGCACGGTCACGATCATGATCTCTACATTGTCATTTTGTGGGATAAAGGAAGTGACTGTACTGGTCAACTGCAGGGCTTCTGATGACCGCTCCAAAACCTGCCACATAAATCCTGCTCTCAGTTCGCTTTCATCCTGCCCCGCTGAAAACCGGGCCGCTTCCTGTTCGGCGGAAACTCCCGCGGCAGAATATACATCCGTATCGTTTATGATGAACCAGAAGTTCCGGGTGGAACGATTATTATGCAGGCTTTCGGAACTTACCGGTTCTAATAGGAAGGTTTCCTGATCAATTTTGGCATCTCCCCCGAGATTTGGTGTGACGGCGCTCTTCAATCCTGTTTCCGATGCAAGGGGAAAATATAAGTAGTTCGTATTTTCCGGCTGCCTGATGAGAAAGCTGCCGTGCTCGTCAATAAATTTTAAATGATTCACTCTTTACGCTCCTTTCTGTTTGGCTGCTGTATGAAGGTATCATAAAGAAAAACTAATATGAAAAAAACAAGAAATATGTGAAAAATATCAGAATCATGACATGAGAGACAAAAAAATTTAAAAGGTGTCATGAATTTGATATTTTGGTAAGAACTTTAATATAAACGGGAAAAAATCTGCGATACTATTGATCTGCCAGCAAAACAAAGTGAACGTTTTGTAAAATATCAGGAGGAGGATTTTCAAATGAAAAGAAAAGTAGTGAGTATGTTGTTGGCCGCTGCGATGTCGGCCGGAATACTGACAGGCTGCGGTGACGCATCGGGTGATACGGCAAGCGGCAAAGAAGGCAAAGTGATCAATATTTATTGCTGGAATAACGAGTTCAAGGAGCGTGTGGAGGCTATTTATCCGGAGGTGAAAGAAACATCTTCAGATGGTACAGTGACTACTTTAAATGACGGCACAGAAATTCACTGGATCATAAATCCTAATCAGGACGGTGTCTACCAGCAAAAGCTGGACGAGGCGCTGCTCAGCCAGGCGGACGTGTCAGCGGATGAAAAAGTTGATATTTTCCTGACGGAAACGGACTATGTAAGTAAGTATACGGATGCGGATGTAAATGTGGCGATGCCTCTTGCAGATCTCGGAATCGATCCGGAGACGGATATGGCGGATCAGTACAGTTTCACAAAGGCGACAGCTTCCGATGTAAACGGCGTACAGCGCGGTTCGACATGGCAGTGCTGCCCGGGACTTTTGGTATATCGCCGCGACATCGCTGCTGATGTTTTCGGAACAGACGATCCGGCGCAGGTTGCTGAAAAAGTGAAAGACTGGGATACCATGAAGAAAACAGCACAGGAGCTGAAGGACAAAGGCTACTATACATTTGCCTGCTATGCAGATACCTTCCGGCTGTACGGCAACAGCATAAGCGAGCCCTGGGTAGCGGCAGGTGAAACAGTCATAAAGGTTGATCCGCAGATCATGAACTGGGTAAAGGATTCTAAAGAATGGCTGGAAGCAGGCTATTTTGACAGGACAGTAAAGGGGCAGTGGAATGCAGACTGGAATCAGGCGATGGGTTCATCCTCCAAGGTGTTTGCGTTTCTGTTCCCGGCATGGGGCATTGATTTTACGCTAAAACCGAACTGGGATGGCGATAACGGTGCATGGGCTGTCACAACTCCGCCGTTAGAGTACAACTGGGGGGGTTCCTATGTACATGCGGCTACCGGAACGGATAACCCGGAACATGTGAAAGATATCATTCTCTCCCTGACGGCGGATAAAGATAATCTTCTGAAAATTTCAAAGGAATATGCGGACTTTGTCAACGCACAGACCGGCATGCAGGAGGCAGCGGAGGATGATGAAAATTTTTCTTCCGAGTTTCTCGGCGGGCAGAATGCGTATGCATATTTTGCACCTGTTGCGGAAAATATCAAAGTGGCGCCGCTTTCCGCCTATGACCAGGGGTGCGTTGAGCTGATCCAGAACAGCTTTGGCGATTATCTGCAGGATAAGATCGATTTCGACAAGGCTAAAGCCAATTTTGAGACAGCGATCAAAGAGCGTTATCCGGAGATCACGGAAGTTCAGTGGCCGGAATAAGTAAAAAACGTCGGAGGGGCTTATCCCCCCTGACATACAGAAAAAGAAAGGAGTGATAATTTATGAAATCAAAATCCAAAAAAATTGACTATGCAAAATGGGGATACTTTTTTATTCTTCCGTTTTTTATAAGCTTTTTTATCTTTTCGTTCATTCCATTGGTAGATACGTTCCGGTACAGTTTTTTTGAATATTTTCGTTCAGGCCTTAAAACGATCGGGCCGAATTTTGTCGGAATGAAAAATTATATCAGCCTGCTGCAGTCGGATATGTTTAAATATGCGGGAAATACGCTTATCTTATGGGTCATCGGCTTTGTGCCGCAGATCGTGATAGCGCTGCTTCTGGCATCATGGTTTGTGGATGCCCGCCTGAAAATACATGGGACACAGTTTTTCAAGGTGGTTATCTATCTGCCGAATCTGATCATGGCGTCCGCGTTTGCCATGTTATTCTTCACAATGTTCTCCACCAACGGGCCGGTCAATGGGATCTTGTCGTCACTCGGATGGATCGCAGAGCCCATCGACTTTCTGGGAACGGTATTTGGGACAAGATCACTGGTGGGCCTGATGAATTTCCTGATGTGGTTCGGCAATTCGACGATCATGCTGATGGCTGCGATTATGGGTATCAGCCCGGATGTATTCGAGGCGTCCGAGATCGACGGATGCAACAGTTTCCAGAGGTTTTTCCGGATCACGCTTCCGCTGATACGGCCGATTCTCGCCTATACGCTGATCACCTCCATCATCGGCGGCCTGCAGATGTTTGATGTGCCGCAGATCTTGACGAACGGACAGGGAAGCCCGGACCGTACTTCCATGACGCTCATCATGTTCCTAAACAGCCATTTAAAGAGCAAAAACTATGGAATGGCGGGTTCTCTGTCAGTGTATCTGTTCATTGTGAGCGGTATTCTCTGCTTTATTGTGTACCGTATGACAAATGACGACGATCCAGACGGATCCAAAAAAGCAGCAAAAAAAGCCAAAAAACAGGGGAGGAAATAAGGGATGAAATCAAACAAACCAGACTATTTTAGAAGTGTTTTCGCACATATTTTGCTCATTGTCCTGTCGTTTATGTGTCTGTTCTTTTTCTATATTTTGTTTGTCAATGCGACGCGGTCGCATGCGGATCTGCAGAAAGGCTTTTCGGCGCTGCCCGGAAGCCATTTGATCGAGAATCTGAGAAACGTTGCCAATGACGGAACATTTCCGATGTTCAGGGGAATTTTGAACAGTCTGATCGTTTCAGGCTCCTGCGCGGCAATCTGTACATATTTTTCGGCGCTGACGGCTTATGGGCTGTATGCATATGACTTTAAGCTGAAAAAGGTTGCGTTTACATTTATTATGGCAATCCTTGTCATGCCGACACAGGTGACTGCAATGGGTTTTCTGAGATTGATCACAAACATGGGTATGTACAACTCACTGCTCCCGCTGATCATTCCGTCCATCGCTTCACCGGCAGTATTTTATTTCATGTACAGTTATCTGCAGTCCTCGCTTCCGTTATCATTGGTTGAGGCGGCGAGAATTGACGGTTCAGGGGAATTCAGGACTTTCAACAGGATCGTGCTTCCGATCATGAAACCGGCGGTTGCGGTGCAGGCAATATTCACTTTTGTCGGCTCCTGGAACAATTACTTTGTTCCGGCGTTGGTCATTCAGTCTAAAAATAAGATGACAGTGCCGATCCTGATCGCAACGCTCAGGGGCGCCGACTATATGAATTTTGACATGGGTAAAATATATACGATGATCCTGGTAGCGATCGTTCCGATCATTATTGTATATCTGCTTCTTTCGAAATATATCATTGCGGGCGTAACGCTCGGCGGTGTGAAAGAATGACAGTGGGGCAGGAATGACTGGCTGAAATGGCATATTTTAAAACGATCATCGGAGGTGTACCGATTATGGTACACCTCTTTTGCTATATTTGACATGACAAAAACGGCTTTTGGGGGTATACTGATAATGTCTGCCATAAAAAAGAGGCAACGGCGGACAGAAAGAAGGTTTGTATGAGACAGCTTCCAAAGCCGGGTGAAATCTATAAACATTTTAAAGGGAACTGCTATCGCATCATAACAGTGGCAGAACATACGGAGACCGGAGAAAAACTGGTCATTTATCAGGCGCTTTACGGAGACTTTAATGTATATGCAAGAGAGCTTTCCATGTTTATGAGCCCTGTGGATAAGGAAAAATATCCGTATGCGACGCAGAAAAGGCGGTTTGAGCTGGTGGAGAGCGGCGCTGTCAGCCCTGTCATGCAGGGAGCGGCGGGTGCGCAAAGCGTGCAAAGCCGGGAGGACGCCGGGGAAAATGATCAGATGGGAAATGGAGAAATAACTGCATCATCTGAGAGGCTAAAAGAAGCCGGGGATACCAGTGGAAATGAAAAGACAGAGGTATCCGATAAAAAGCAGTCCCCCGAGAAAGAGACGGAGCCGGGAATAGACCCCATGGTATTAGCATATCTGGATGCCGATACCTGTAAAGAAAAACTGCAGATACTGACGACCATGAAAGACAGGCTGACCGACGAGATGATCAACACGATGGCGATCGCCATAGATGTGGAAGTGAAGCCGGGAGATATCACAGAGCGGTATGAGGAATTGAAATACTGTCTTGCCACAAGGGAAAGGTTTGAATGCAGAAGGCTCCGTTGATGCCGGTATAGCGGCGGAAAGGAGCAGATATGGCATTTGATCTGGATAACAGGCTGGTGATCGGCGTGTCCTCGAGAGCGCTCTTTGATCTCTCAAAAGAAAACGAACTTTTTGAGCGGGAGGGTGTGGAGGCGTACTGCAGTTATCAGGTGGAACATGAACATGAGCTGCTTAAGCCCGGCCCCGGTTTCGCCCTGATCAGGGCGCTGTTAAACCTGAACAAGATACCCGGGCAGGAGGGGCGGGTGGAGGTCATCGTGATGTCCCGCAACAGCCCCGATACTTCGCTCAGGGTATTCAACGCGATTCAGGAATACGGGTTGAATATCACGCGGGCGGCGTTAGTCAGCGGCGTTTCCCTCGCGCCCTACCTTACGGCTTTTAAGACGGATCTGTTTTTATCGGCCTATGAGGAGGATGTGCAGGGGGCTATAGACTGCGGCATAGCGGCGGGGATCATCTGCGGCGAAGGGATCCACACCTATAACTGTGACGGGGATATCAGTCAGATCCGCATTGCCTTTGACGGGGATGCGGTGCTTTTCTCCGATGAATCAGAACAGATATACCAGACCGAGGGGCTGGAGGCCTTTGAGAAAAATGAGCGGGAAAATGCGAAAAATCCGCTGCAGGCGGGGCCCTTTGCCAAGTTTTTAAAGACTCTTTCGGAACTCCAGAAAGAGTTTCCGCAGGAACAGGCGCCGATCAGGACGGCTCTTGTGACGGCGAGGAGCGCGCCTGCCCACGAGAGGGTCATCCGCACGCTGCGCGCATGGGGCGTCAGGATCGACGAAGCTTTTTTTCTGGGCGGTGTACAGAAAAAGGATATCCTGAAAGCGTTCGGGGCGCATATTTTCTTTGACGATCAGGCGGTACATACAGGGCCGGCTTCGGAAGTGGTGCCAGCGGCGAGGGTGCCGGTCCGGCATGAGGGGCGGGGACCGTGAGATGACGTTGGGTTCTTACCTGCTGGCTGAGGTGATAACTAAATGACATTGTGGCTAAAATGTTACGAATGGCGAGGTTATAATGACGGAGAAGAGACTGCGGGATGAAAGCCGGGCAGCTATAAAAGAAATAAACAGGAAAAGGTGCCAGGACAGATGAGATATCAGCGTATAAAACGGGGAACTTTCCTCTCGAGGCCCAACAGGTTTATCGCCTATGTGACGGTGGAAGGGAAGGAAGAAAAGGTACATGTGAAGAATACTGGAAGGTGCCGGGAACTGCTGAAAGAGGGTGCGGTCGTCTATCTGGAGCATTCGGAAAATGCGGGACGTTCCACGGCCTATGATCTTGTGGCGGTGGAGAAGGAGGGCAGGATCGTCAATATGGATTCCCAGGCGCCCAATAAGGCGGCGGGGGAATGGCTGCTCGCCGGGGGGCTTTTTCCGGGCGTTATCCGTTTGAAGCCGGAGATGACATTCGGGGAATCGCGGTTTGATTTTTTTATGGAAGCGGCGGATGGAAGCGGCGGCGTCAGAAAAATATATATGGAAGTAAAGGGCTGTACGCTGGAGGAAAACGGTGTCGGGAGCTTTCCGGACGCGCCGTCGGAGAGGGCAGTAAAACATGTAAAAGAACTGATAAGGGCAAGGGAAGCGGGGTATGAAGCCTTCCTTCTCTTTGTCGTGCAGATGGACCGGGTGGACTGTGTGGTGCCGAACCGGAGGACCCAGCCGGAATTTGCGGAAGTTCTGCTGGAGGCGAGAAGGGCGGGCGTTCAGATCATCGCCAGAGACTGCTTTGTGACGGCGGATTCCATGGAGATCAGGAATCCTCTTCCGGTATATCTTTCAGAGATGGACCGGATACCGGTGCCGCTTCTCGACTGGTACGATAAGGGGAGGCGCATCCTGCCCTGGAGGGAGGAGCCGACGCCCTACCATGTGTGGCTTTCGGAGATCATGCTGCAGCAGACAAGGGTGGAGGCGGTGAAGCCTTACTATGACAGATTTTTAAAAGCGCTGCCGGATATAAAGGCTCTGGCGGAGGCGGAGGAAGAGAGCCTGTTAAAGCTCTGGGAAGGGCTCGGCTACTATAACAGAGTGCGGAATCTGCAGAAGGCGGCGAGGCAGATCATGGAAGAGTACGGCGGGAGAATGCCGGAAGATTTTGAGGAACTCTGCAGGCTGCCGGGGATCGGCAGTTATACGGCGGGCGCGGTGTCTTCCATCGCCTACGGGAAGAAGGCGCCCGCGGTGGACGGGAATGTGCTGCGGGTGCTTTCACGGGTGATGCTGGATGAGCGGAATATTCTGGATGCGAAGGTGAAACGGTCCGTGGAGCAGGAACTTTACTTTGTGATACCGGATGAGCGTCCCGGAGATTTCAATCAGGCGATGATGGAGCTCGGCGCCATGGTCTGTCTGCCGAACGGGAAACCGAAATGCGAAGATTGTCCGCTGCGGGGATTCTGCGGGGCATACCGTCAGGGACGCATGATGGAATACCCGAAGAAAGCGCAGAAGAAGGCAAGAAAAACAGAGGAGAAAACGGTGCTCATACTGCAGGATGAAGCGCGGGTGGCGCTCGCAAAGAGAGGGGAAAAGGGACTTCTCGCGGGCTTTTATGAGTTCCCCTGCCTGCCCGGAAAACAGACCGGTGAACAGGTGCTGGAGTATCTGAAAAAGCTGGGGTTTGTATCCCTGCGCATACAGAGGATCGGAGAAGCAAAACATATCTTTACCCACAAAGAGTGGCATATGACGGGTTTCCTGATCAGGACGGACGAGCTGGTAAACCAGAAGACGGCTGCAGAAAAAGCAGGGTTCATCTTTGCGGAAAAAGAGGAGATAGAAAAAAAGTTCCCGATTCCTTCAGCTTACGCAGCCTATGCGAAATATCTGGATATCACACAGGGGGCGGATATATTTAAGAAAATGGATAGGCCTTAGCAATGGACCGGGACTGCATATATCGGCAGGACGAACATGTTCAGTAAGGCAGACAGGTATTGGCAAAGTATACGACATTTTGCGGAACGGTTATGGATGGAAAGAAGCAGATTCGAAAGATAC
>ERZ808028.502-NODE-502-length-32295-cov-10.111490_pt1 | contig 32295 bp, 28 predicted proteins | sample MGYA00380184_ERZ808028 | MGnify/ENA primary metagenome ERZ808028 (study PRJEB31490, sample SAMN06133397) | mouse gut metagenome | isolation source: J8_1 | host: mice | place: China: Chengdu | collected 2015-05 ...
TCCCGGTACTTCCGGGCCAGCTCCACGCCGATCTGCACGTGGGAGCCCTCCACCTCGTGGTCAATGGACTTGCCCAGATCGTGGAGCAGCCCCGCCCGCTTGGCCTCGGCAACATTCACGCCGATCTCGGCGGCCAGCAGCCCCGCCAGCTGGGACACCTCAATGGAGTGGTTGAGCACGTTCTGGCCGTAGCTGGTGCGGTAGTGCTGGCGGCCCAGCAGCTTGACCAGCTCCGGGTTGAGGCCGTGGACGTTGGTCTCGAACACGGCCCGCTCCCCCTCGGCGCGGATGGTGGCGTCCACCTCCCGCTTGGCCTTCTCCACCATCTCCTCAATGCGGGTGGGGTGGATGCGCCCGTCCAGGATGAGCTTTTCCAGGGCCAGCCGGGCGATCTCCCGGCGCACCGGGTCAAAGCAGGACACGGTGATGGCCTCGGGGGTGTCGTCGATGATGAGGTCCACCCCGGTCATGGTCTCCAATGTGCGGATGTTGCGGCCCTCCCGGCCGATAATTCTCCCCTTCATCTCGTCGTTGGGCAGGGGCACCACGGACACGGTGGCCTCCGCCACGTGGTCGGCGGCGCAGCGCTGGATGGCAAGGGCGATCTGCTCCCGGGCGTAGGTCTCCGCCTCCTCCTTGAAGCGGGCCTGGATCTCCTTGAGCTTCAGCGCCTGCTCGTGGGTCACGTCGTCCTCCAGCTGCTCGATGAGGTAGCGCTTGGCCTCCTCCACGGTCAGCCCGGAAATGCGCTCCAAAAGCTCCATCTGGCTGTCCTTCAGCCGGTCCAGCTCCTGCTTTTCTTCCTCCAGCTGGGCGATTCGGGCGCTGACGTTCTCCTCCTTGCGCTCCAGGTTCTCCAGCTTGCGGTCCAGGTTCTCCTCCTTGGAGTTGAGCCGGTTCTCCTGGCGCTGGATCTCGCCGCGGCGGTCCTTGACCTCCTTGTCGAACTCACTGCGGGCCTTGAGAATCTCCTCCTTGGCCTCCACGGTGGCCTCGCGCTTCTTGCTCTCGGCGCTTTTGATGGCGTCGTTGATGACCCGGCGGGCCTCCTCCTCGGCGGAGCCGATCTCCCGCTCGGCGAAGGATTTGCGGCGCTGATAGCCCGCGACGGCGCCCGCGATCAGACAGACCAGGGCGGTCACCACGGCGATAATGACGGTCACATAGACTGGCACTTGCATGTTGAGTTCCACACCTCCTGTTTCTTCTGTTTTTTGATCAAAATAAGCAAAATAAGACGCGATGCGTGAATAGACGCACCGCGATAACCGAAAAACCGCCCGCCAAATGGGCGTGACAGCGCTATTTGAGTGTCAAGAATATGATCTATGAACGGTTCGATAGACTATATAAAACGCCCAAAGGGCGCCGGCAACGCTCAAAACGGCAAAAAAGCACAAAAGCGGCTTTTCAAAATTATCCTTTCTTATTGTAAAGGCCGGGAGCTTTCCTGTCAAGTAGAAATGTGAAAGTTGTATGAACTTTCCACGTTCACAAGGATGGCACTTTCTCTCACATGAGAGAAAGTGCCCAAAGAGAATGCTTAGGGGGCATCCCGCCCCTGTGGACACGGCCCAGAGGGCGGGCCGCGTCCACAGGCGGGCTTCCCCCTAAGGACCCCCTGTTTACGGGGGAGCCCGATACGGGACGCAGGCGCGGATCCTACCGGCGCGCGGGGCCTTCGACGCGGGGCGCCCTATTGGTGCTGCCGCCGGTGTCTAGGCACAGACAGGCGGGCAGGGTCCACCACCTGCGCCTCCGGGGCAGGGCGCCTGGGCCGGGGCCGTATTACGGTCGAGCGACGGTGAGCGTGTGGTCTGCCCGGTCCAGGGTGAACGCGCCCTCCAGCCCCGCCGTGATGGTGATGGAGCCGTCCTCCAACACAAAAATTGCCTCAAAGTCCCGGTACTGCCGCCAGTGGTCCAGCGCTCGGTCCAACCCCATGACAAACAGGGCGGTGGACAGCCCGTCGCACACCACGCCGCTGTCCCCCACCACGGTGACGGAGGCCAGGCCGCTCCGGGCGGGCTTCCCGGTCTTGGGGTCCAGGATGTGCCAGTAGCGCATACCGTCCTGCTCAAAATATCGCTCATAGCCGCCGGAGGTGACCACAGCCTTGTCCGTGACGGACACCACGCCGATGTTCCCCTCCCCCTCCGGGTCCCGGACGCCCACCCGCCAGGGGGAGCCGTCCGGCTTGGCGCCAATGGTCTGGATGTTGCCCCCCAGGTCCAGCAAAGCGGAGGTCACGCCGCTTCCCCTCAAATAATCGGCCAGGATATCTCCCCCGGTAAAGCCCTTGGCCACGCTGCCAAGGTCAATTTCCATGCCTTTGGGGACGCGGGCGTTTCTTCCGCCATAGTCCACCCTGGTATAGTCCACCAGCGGGAGCAGGGCGGCGATGGCTTCATCGCCGGGGACAGAGTACTCCCCCCTGGTAAAGCCCCAGGCCCGCAGGATGGGATAGATGGAGATGTCCAGCGCCCCGCTCGTGCGCTCACACAGGCCCAGCGCCGCGTCCAGCAGCAGCTCGGTCTCCGGGGACAGCTCCGCCTGGCCGTCCCGGTTCAGGGCGAAAATTTCGCTGTGCTCGTCCGTGACGGACCACCGGGCCTCCAGGTCCTTCACCCGGGCCTCCAGACGCTCCAAGGCCGCCTCGTCCCCGCCCTGGTACAGCCGCAGGGTCATGACGGTGTCCATGGCGAAGAAGGTGCGCTCCGCTGTGGGGACCGCCTGGGCGGGCGCGGGGGCGCACCCCGCCAGCAGGGCCAGGGCGAGAAGGAGAATAAACGCGCGTTTCATCTCAGGTGCTCCGGGATGGAGTCGTCCTCCTCCACCCACTCCCGCTGTACGTCCACCACCCGGTAGTCCTGTGGGGTGTCCCGGATGACCACCCGGGAGATGCCCGCGTTGATGATGAGCCGCCGGCACATGGAGCAGGAGGTGGAGCCGGGGATCAGCTCGCCGGTGGCCGGGTCCCTGCACACCATGTAGAGGGAGGCTCCCAGCACCTCCCGCCGGGGGGCGGAGATGATGGCGTTGGCCTCGGCGTGGACGGACCGGCACAGCTCATAGCGCTGGCCGGAGGGGATATCCATGGCCTGGCGGGCGCAGTAGCCCAAATCACCGCAGTTTTTCCGCCCCCGGGGGGCGCCGTTGTAGCCCGTGGACACGATCTCGTCGCTCTGGACGATGATGGCGCCGTAGTGGCGGCGCGTACAGGTGGAGCGCTCCAGCACGGTGCCGGCGATGTCCAGGTAGTAGTTTTCCTTGTCGATGCGGGCCATAGGGGTCCCTCCTTGTCCGTTTGTATGGAGTATACCAGCTTTTGGCCCCGGCGGCAATGGAATTTGTATTCAAAAAACAACATATTGCTAAAAAGTGGGTTGCTTTTTTTAGCGTGGCTCTATATAATAAAAGCTAGATTCGGTTATACTAACTACAAAAAGATAAAGGTGGTCATCATCATGGACAAGGAAAAAACGGCCGGGACAGCGCCGGAGGCCGAGCCCAAGAAGAAAGCGGGCCGGAAGGCCATGACGCCGGAGGAAAAAGCCGCGGCGGCCAAGACGCGGGCCCAGAACAAGGCCAAGGCGGACAGCCTGAGCCCGGTGCTCATCCTGCAGTTCCAGGGCGGCGAGGTGGATTTGTCCACCCTGGTGGAGGCGGCCAAGGCCGACTTCCGCGAGAGCAAAAAGCGCACGCCGGTCACAGACCTGAAGCTGTATATCAAGCCGGAGGAGCGCACGGCCTACTATGTGGTCAACGAGAAGCACAACGGGAGCATCTCCTACTGACAAAGCGCCCATGGAAAAGCAGGGACGGCGGTTTCACCGCCGTCCCTGCTTTTCGGCCTGTTTGGGGCGGGGAAGGCGCCGCTCAGTCCAGGGGCGGCAAAAAATCCTCCCGCATGGGGTTGAATATGTCCAGCAGCACGCCCGCCTCCAGGCAGGTGCAGCCGTGGACCACCCCGTCGGTCTTGAGCATGGTGTCGCCGGGGCCCACCTCTCGGGTCTCCCCGTCGATGGTGAAGGAGAAACGGCCGCTGGCCACGTAGGTGATCTGAGTGTGGGGGTGGCTGTGCGGCGCCCCCACCGCCCCGGCCTCAAAGGTGTTCTCCACGCACATCAGGGCGCTGTTATAAGCCAGCACCCGGCGGGTGACCCCCGCCCCGGCCTCTTGGGGCAGGGCGTCCTGGTGGAGCACCCAGCGCTGGTCCTGTTTGGTGAACATATGAAAAGCCTCCCTTAAAAGAATATGGCCGGAGCCGTCCGCGGCCCCGGCCATATTGACGCTACGGTCTTAAAAGTCCGGCCAGACCGGCCACCACGGGCTGATAGTCGTCCAGCAGCTTGGGGATGATAAGGGACACATCCTGCCAGTAGGACACCATCAGCAGGGTGATGATCATGCACAAATAGAAGGGCAAGGTCGCCTTGACCACCTTTTCCATGGGCCGCTTGGCCACGGCGGAGCCGATGAACAGCACCGCGCCCACAGGGGGAGTGAGCAGGCCGATGCCGCAGTTGAGCACCACCATGATGCCGAACTGGATGGGGTCCAGCCCGCAGTACTGGGTGGCCACCGGCAGCAGAATGGGAGTGGCGATGAGGATGATGGGGGCCATGTCCATAATCATGCCCAAAATCAGCAGGATGACGTTGAGCAGCAGAATAAGAATGTAGGGATTGTCGGTGATGCCCACGATGGCCTGGGCGGCCAGGTCGGGCACATGAAGCTTGGTGAGGCAGTCGCCGAACACCTGGGAGGTGGCGATGAGGATGAGCACGATGGCCAGGGTGTTGACACACTCATCCAGGGATTTCCATACGCCCTTCCAGTCCACGCCCTTGTACACGAAGACGGAGACGATCAGGGAGTAGATGACCGCAATGGCGGCGGACTCGGTGGCGGTGAAGTAGCCGCCCACAACGCCGACCACCACAATGACGATGGCGGCCAGGGCCCAAATGGAAGTGCCCAGCTGTTTGAGGAAACTGATAATATTGAACTTGTCGCCCTTGGGGTAGTTGCGCTTGACGGAGATGATGTAGGAGCCGATCATCAGCGACAAGGCCAGCAGAGCGCCGGGCAGATAGCCCGCCAGGAACAGGGAGCCCACGGAGATGCCGCCCGCCGTGGTGGCGTAAATGACCATATTGTGGCTGGGGGGCACCAGCAGTCCCTCACAGGAGGAGGTAATGGTGACGGCGGTGGAGAAGTCGGCATCATAGCCCTGGTCCACCATCATGGGGATCATGATGGAGCCGATGGAGGCGGTGTCCGCCGCAGCGGAGCCGGAGATGCCGCCGAAGAAGTAGGAGGCCACAATGTTCACCATGGCCAGGCCGCCCCGCATCCAGCCCACGCAGGCGTTGGCCAGAGCGATGAGTTTGTCTGAAATACCGCCTTTCCCCATGAGCACGCCCATGGTGATGAAGAAGGGGACGGCCATCAGGGAGAAGGACGAGATGCCCTTTACCATCAAGCGGCAGATGGCGCTCAGGCTGTTGCCCATGACCAGCAGGCAGAACACGGAGGACAGACCCACGGCGTAGGCAATGGGGAAACGCATGAGGATCATCAGGGCAAACGTGCCCAGCAGAACGATGATAGCCAGGGTGTTGTTATCCATTTATGCCTGCACCTCCCCTTCCTCAATAAAGAACGATTTGATGTGGTTATAGAGCGCCTCCAGCTCGAAGACGATCATGGCGACTCCGGCCAAGGGCACCGGGAAATACATCCAGAAGCGGCTCAGCCAGGGAAGGGACACATAGAAGGTGCCCCGGTCCATCAGGGTGTAGGCGTATACCCAGCCCTCCTTCACCATGAGGACGCCCAGGGCCATCACGGCAAAGTCGGCCACGATGTCCAGAGTCTTGACCACAGGCTTGGGCAGGATTGCGTCGAAAGCGGTCATACGGATGTGGGCTCCGGTGCGGATGGCCAGGGCGGCGGCCAGCACCGCCATGTAGGACATGCAGGTCAGAACGACCTCTTCGCTCCAGGGCGGGTCTTTGATGATGTCCAGGAAGCTCAAAAACTCAAACTTATTGGACCACTGCTGGCACCACCGGCCCAGCACCGCGTAAGAGGTGATGAGAATGTCGGCGATGAGCAGCAGCTTGCACAGGAACATGACGACTTTATAAGTGACGTCGTATGCGGGTTTGATCTTATCCAGGGTGTCGAAGATCTTTGGCATGAATTTCCCTCCCTCTCATATAGCGAGCGGGGACACGGGACTCATCCCGTGTCCCCGCTGCGATTGGACGGTGTATTTTGCCGATTGCCTCAGGGCTTCATGTCCAGCAGCTGCTGGTACAGCTCGGCCTGATCGGCGGTATTCTCCTCAATGACCTTGGCGCAGGCATCCTGCCAGGGCTTTTTGTCGGTGACGTCCACCACATTGCAGCCCTCGTCCTTCAGCTGCTGGAGGACCTCGTCCTCAGCGGACTGGGACAGATTCTGGTTGAACTTCTGGACTTCCTTGCCGGCCTCCATGATGACTTTCTGCTGGTTCTCGGTCAGCTTGGCCCAGGCGGTATCGGTGATGACGCACTGGATGGCGCCCAGGGTGTGGCCGTCCAGGATCAGGTTGTTGGCCACCTCGGGGAAAGCGTTGGACTTGTAGTTGGCGATGGGCTGCTCGGCGGCGTCACACACGCCGGTGTTCAAAGCGGAGTACAGCTCGCCGAAGGACACCACCGTGGGAGAAGCGCCCAGACCCTCCACCATGCCGTTCATGACGGGGTCGTTGGACACGCGGATCTTCATGCCCTTCAGGTCCTCAATGCCGTTGACGGGCTTGTTGGCGAAGAAGTGGCGGAAGCCCTCCTCACCGTAGAAGATGCCCCGCAGGGGCAGGTTGATCTCCTGGGGTTCGTTGAGGAACTCCTGGGCCAGATCGCTGTTGGCAAAGGCCCACCAGTGGTCGCGGTTCTCAAAAGTGTAAGGAATGGACAAGAGCATGGACTTCTTGGCGCCGTAGCTGGTCAGGGCGAAAGCGGAGATACGGCTCATGTCGATGGAGTCGTCGCCGCCGACGATGGCGTCCAGCACGTCGTTCTCAGAACCCAGCACGCCGCTGTCACGCACGTCGATGGTGATGGAGCCGCCGGACTTCTCCTCCACCAGGCGCTTGAACTCGCTGGCGGTCTGGCCCACGATGGTGTCCAAGGGGTTGACTTCAGCGTACACCAGAGTCACTTTGGGGTCGTTGGCCACGTCGCCCACATCGGAGCCGCCCTGAGGGGCTTTGGACTCCTCGGTGACGGGCTTGGTCTCCTCAGGGGCCTTGCTGGTCTCGCCGCCGGGGTTGCCGCCGCAGGCGGCAAGGCTCATGATCATGAGCGCGGCAAGCAGGGCGGATGCAAGCTTTTTCATTTTCATTGAAAATCCTCCTTCAAAAAATAGTGCATGGGGAAAAGAGATGCTGATAACAATCTATCACAAAACAAAGGCGCTGTCTACTAGTACACTAGTTAAAAAATCAGGTCCGTTTTTGTGCAATGTGTCAAAAATCACGGATACACCTTGTCAAACACTGCCTCAAATGGTTAAGATGTATATAAACATCCGGATTCTTCCCCGTGGAGGGAATTGAATCGGACCGGAAGGAGGAATGTCCATGAAATCCCCGCCATTGTCCCTCACCGCCCGGATCACGCCTGGAGTGTTCCGGGAGTTTGCCTTTTTTGACACATTCTGCCGCCAGAAGAGGTGGAAGGGCCCTGTGCTGTTCGCCGCCATTTTGGGCGGGTTTGCCGGGGTGTGTTTCGCCCTTCGGGAGAGCAGGGAGCAGGCGGTATTCATCGGCGTGGTGCTTCTGGTGGTGGGGCTGGGTCTGCCCGCCGCCTACACGCTGTCTTTTTTCCTGTCGGTGCGCAGGCAGGAGAAAGTTCTGGCCCAGGCGGGAAACCCCGCTGCATATCAGGTCCGGCTGGAGGAGGAGGGTCTGTGGGTCCGCCAGGGGGAGCGGGAGGAGCGCTATCCCTGGGACAGGGTGGTCCGGGCTTTCCGACTGAAGGGGTGCGTCTGCGTCTATGTGGACCAGCGGCGGGCGTATCTCCTGCCCCCGGAGAACGGAGAACAGGAGGAGCAAATCTGGGAGTTTCTCACCGCCCGCCTGCCGGATAAAACGGGAGCGTGAGCTTTGCGGCCTGGTGGATAGATCATTGAGATATTGCACAAAAAAGAACAATGAATTTTTCCATTTCCTCCAATTGAATTCTAGTATACAAGATGTATAATGGAGACAAGGCAGATCAAAAAAGTGACCCGGCAAAGATTGAAACGGCCTGTTTTGAACGTCCGAAACCCCGGGAAAATTTTATGGAGGGATATCAGATATGAATGAAACGCTGAAAAGAGTCTATGAAATCGGCATCATCCCCGTCATCGCCATTGAGGACGCCGCCCAGGCGGTGCCGCTGGCCCGCGCCCTCGTGGCCGGCGGACTTCCCGCCGCCGAGATCACCTTCCGCACCGCCGCCGCCGAGGACGCCATCCGCGCCATCGTCAAGGAGGTGCCCGAGATGCTGGTGGGCGCGGGCACGGTGCTGACCTGCGAGCAGGCCGACCGGGCCATGGACGCCGGGGCCACCTTTATCGTGGCGCCGGGGTACGACCCCAACGTCACCCGGCACGTCATCGACAAGGGCGGCATCATGATGCCGGGCACCGCCACCGCAGGCGAGATGCAGCAGGCCATGAACCAGGGCTGTGAGATGGTGAAGTTCTTCCCCGCCGAGGCCAACGGCGGCGTGGCCATGCTGAAGAACATCGGCGCGGCTCTGAAGAGCGCTAAGTGGATGTGCACCGGAGGCATCAGCGCCAAGAACGTCAACGACTACCTGGGCTACGACCAGATCGCGGCGGTGGGCGGCACTTGGATGTGTAAGAGCGACCTGATCAAGGGGGCGAAGTGGGATGAGATCACTGCTTTGTGCAAGGAGGCCGTCAAGACCATGCTGGGCTTCGAGCTGGCCCACATTGGGGTGAACTGTGCCGATGAAGGAGAGGCGGAGCGCACCGCCAAGACCCTGTGCGCCCTGTTCGGCTTTGAGTACAAGGCGGGCAACTCCTCCATCTTCGCGGGCAAGGCCGTGGAGTGCATGAAGAAGCCGGGCCGGGGGACCAACGGCCACATCGCCATCGCCACCAACAGCGTGGACCGTGCGGTATACCACCTGGGGCGCCAGGGGGTGGAGTTCCTGGAGGACAGCCGGGTGGCGGACGCCAAGGGCAAGACCAAGGCGATCTACGTCAAGGACGAGGTGTGCGGCTTCGCCGTCCATTTGATGCAGAAGTAAGAAGCGCGGAGAAGCGGACAGTGAGGGAGCTTGGACCGGAGCGAGGGCAAAAGACCAAGGTTTGCGGAGCGAACCTGTATTTTGCCCGAGTCGGAGGGAAAGGGAGCGAACGTCCTGGCCGCTTCGCAGCGCGCTCAAAGCGAGCATGACAGTAGGAAGCGCGCAACGCAATTATAAAATTATCAGGAGGAATGTAACATGTCTAAAGTAGTCACCTTTGGTGAGCTGATGATCCGGCTCCAGCCCTACAACTACGAGCGGTTTGTCCAGGCCGACCACCTGGAGTTCTCTTTCGGCGGCGGCGAGGCCAACGTGGCCGTCTCCCTGGCCAACTACGGCCTGGACGCCTCTTTTGTTACCAAGCTCCCTGCCCACGCCATCGGCCAGGCAGCGGTGAACTCCCTGCGCCGCTACGGCGTGGACACCTCCAAGATCGTCCGGGGCGGCGACCGTGTGGGCATCTACTTCAACGAAAAGGGCGCCTCTCAGCGGGGCTCCGTGTGCATTTACGACCGCGCCCACTCCGCCATCCAGGAGGCTTCCACCGCCGATTTCGACTGGGACAAGATTTTTGAGGGCGTGGACTGGTTCCACTTCACCGGCATCACTCCGGCTCTGGGCCCCAACGTGGTGGACATCTGCCGGGAGGCCTGCAAGGCCGCCAAGGCCCACGGCGTGAAGATCTCCTGCGACCTGAACTACCGGGGCAAGCTGTGGACCCGGGACCAGGCCCGCGAGGCCATGACCGATCTGTGCCAGTACGTGGACGTGTGCATCTCCAACGAGGAGGACGCCAAGGACGTGTTCGGCATCGAGGCGGAGAACACCGACATCTACGGCGGCGAGATCAACCACGAGGGCTACAAGTCCGTGGCCAAGCAGCTGGCCGACAAGTTCGGCTTCGAGAAGGTGGCCATCACCCTGCGGGAGTCCCACTCCGCCTTTGACAACGGCTGGTCCGCCATGCTCTACGACGTGAAGAGCGGTCAGTTCTGCTTTTCCAAGAAGTACGACCTGCACATCATCGACCGGGTGGGCGGCGGCGACTCCTTCGGCGGCGGGCTGATCTACTCCCTGCTCACCGGCAAGGACACCCAGGGCGCGGTGGAGTTCGCCGTGGCGGCCTCTGCCCTGAAGCACTCCATCGAGGGCGACTACAACATGGTCACCGTGGCCGAGGTGGAGAAGCTGGCCGGCGGCGACGGGTCCGGACGCATCCAGCGGTAAGAAGCGCGAGCGTAGGCGCGCAGGCCCGGATGGACTGGAGCGAGGCCGAGTCGGAGGGAAAACGGGCCGCAGCGTGCCCAACGCGAGCGTGACAACAAGGGCAAGGGCATACTTTTCTTTTGAAAAAGAAAAGTATCAAAAGAAAACTTTTAGCGGCAAAGCAGCGCTTTGCCCAGGGGACGGAAAAGGGGCTGAATTTACAGTCCCTTCCCCTGCTTTGTATGGTGTTTACTCAAATTTTTGAGCTAAAGGAGTACAGACGAACATGAAAGAGTTTATGGACAAGGACTTCCTGCTGGGCACCGACACCGCCAAGCACCTGTTCCACGACTATGCCGAGACCATGCCCCTGGTGGACTACCACTGCCACATTCCCCCCCGTGAAATTTATGAGGACCGCCGGTTTGACAATCTGGTGGAGGTCTGGCTGGGGGGCGAGAACCCGGACGGCACCTATTTCGGCGACCACTACAAGTGGCGGCTCATGCGCTCCAACGGTGTGAGTGAGGCGTACGTCTCCGGCTCGAAACCCGCCTTCGAGCGGTTCATGAAATTTGCCGAGACTTTGGAGATGGCCATCGGCAATCCCATGTACCACTGGTGCAATCTGGAGCTGCGCCAGTTCTTTGGCTATGACAAGCCCCTGACCCCGGAGACCGCCCAGGAGTGCTGGGACTTCTGCAACGAGAAGCTGCGCCATGACCCCTCCATGACCGCCCGGGGCATTATCAAAAAGGCCAATGTGGCCATGATCGGCACCACCGACGACCCCATCGACTCCCTGGAGTGGCATGAGAAGATCGCCGCCGACCCCACCATTGAGGTGAAGGTGTGCCCCTCCTTCCGCCCGGACAAGGCCATCAATATCCACAAGCCCGGCTTCGTTGAGTATATCGGCAAGCTGGCCGCCAGCGTGGGCAAGGCCGGCCTGAACAGCGTGGAGGACGTGTGCGCCGCCCTCACCCAGCGGCTGGAGTTCTTCCACAAGCTGGGCTGCCGGGCCAGCGACCACGGCCTGGACTACGTGCCCTTCCGCCCCTGCTCCCCCAAGAAGGCCGACGAGGCGTTTAAGAAGGCCATGGCGGGCGAGGAGGTCAGCACCAAGGACGCCGAGCGCTATCAGACCGCCATCCTGCTCCATCTGGGCCGGGAGTACCGCCGCCTGGGCATCGTCATGCAGCTGCATTATTCCTGCCTGCGCAACATGAATGAGCGGATGTTCGCCAAGATGGGCCCGGATACCGGCTTTGACGCCATCGCCCAGAACACCTGCGGCGGCAATATCGCCGCCCTGCTGTCCGCCTTGGACGCCAAGGAGCAGTGCCCCAAGACCATTCTCTACTCCCTGAACCCCGCCGACAACGAACAGCTGGGCACCCTGCTGGGCTGCTTCCAGAGCGACGAGATCCCCGGCAAGATCCAGCACGGCTCCGCCTGGTGGTTCAACGACACCAAGTCCGGCATGGAGGACCAGATGCGGTCCCTGGCCAACCTGGGCCTGCTGGGCAACTTCGTGGGTATGCTCACCGATTCCCGCTCCTTCCTCAGCTACGCCCGGCACGACTATTTCCGCCGCATCCTATGCAATCTCATTGGCGATTGGGTGGAGAACGGCGAATACCCCAACTACGAGGCCTCTTTGAAGAAGATTGTGGAGGGCGTTTGCTACAATAACGCCGCCCGGTACTTCGGACTGTAAAGCCATGGAGACGGCTGGACATTCCACGGCGGAGCGGGCTCAAAACCGCCTGCTCCGCAACGTTCTGTTTGCTTTTTTTGTCAGCGGGGCCGCCTCTCAGCCCCTAGGCTCTTTTATCCCGTTCCTTCGGGAACAGTATGGCTTCAGTTACGACCTGTCCGGTGTGCTACTGAGCTGCCAGTCTATTGGAAATCTGGCGGCGGTGCTGCTGGCGGGGGTACTGCCCATTTACCTGGGACGGCGGCGGGCCATCCTGACCACAGCGGTGTGGATGGCGGTGGGATATATTATTTTTGCCAGCGGCGTAGGCGCGCCGGTCCTTCTCATCGCGGCCTGTCTCATGACCGGACTGGCCAGGGGGGGCAACTCCAACTTTGCCAACACCATGATCTCCACGCTGCCCGGCGACAAGGCCACCCGGGGCTATAATCTGCTCCACGGCTGTTTTGCGGTGGGGGCGCTGCTCTCCCCCTTGGTGCTGGTGTTCTGTACCAGCCGGTGGCCCGGCTTCGGCTGGCGGGTGGTGGCGGTGCTGCTGGCGGCGCTGTGCCTGAGCCAGCTGGTGGTGTACGCCAAAATGCCTCTGCCCCAGGAGCCTCAAGGCAAGAGCATCAAGACAGTGGACCGCAGCTTTTTGAAAGTGAAACAGTTCTGGCTGGGCAGCGCCATGCTGTTTTTCTACATTTCGGTGGAGTACGCCATTGTGGGCTGGCTGGTGTCTTATTTCCAGGACACCGGGGTGCTGGACCCCAACTACGCCCAGATGATGAACAGCCTGCTGTGGCTGGTGATCTTCTGTGGACGGATGGTCGGCGCGGCCATCACCGGAAAGGTGTCCCGGAACAAGCTGCTGCTCGTCGACGGGGTGGGCTTTTTCGCCTGCTTCCTGCTGATGTTCCTCAGCCGTACCCCCGGCCCCATTGTGGCGGGGCTGATGGGGGTGGGGCTGTTTATGGCGACCATCTATCCCACCGCGTTCGCCTTCGGCAGCGACTGCATCCGGGGCAATGACCTGGGGTGCAGCATCATGATCTTTACCGGCAGCGCCGGAGGCATCATCACCCCCTTCCTGGTGGGCCAGGTGGCGGAGCGGGCGGGCATCCGGGCCGGTATGGGTCTGGTGGCGGTATTCACCGCTCTGCTGCTGCTGAGCATCGTGCTCAGTGTTGCCAGTGTGCTGCGCGCGTCCAGCGGGGAAGAGCGGAGCAATTGACTGAAAGGACGTGACAACTATGCAAAAGCTGAGCTATAAAACGCTGGAAAGCCTGGGCTTTGACGGCTATCTCCTGAAGGACGCGCCGGAGAAGGTGCTCCAGTTCGGTGAGGGAAATTTCCTGCGGGCCTTTGTCAACTACTGGTTCGATGTGGCCAACGAGAAGGCGGGATGGAACGGAAAGTGCGTGCTGGTCCAGCCCATCGCCCAGGGCCTTACCGGACTTATCAACGGCCAGGAAGGGCTGTACACCCTGTATCTCCGGGGCCGGGAGAACGGCGAGAAAGTGGACGCCAAGCGGGTGATTTCCTCCGTGTCCCGGTGCCTTAATCCCTACGAAAAAGAGGGGTTTGACGCCATGATGGCGGTGGCGGTGTCCGATGATTTGGAGTACGTGGTGTCCAATACCACCGAGGCGGGTATCGTGTATGACCCTGCCTGCAGTCTGGGCGACGCCCCCGCCGCATCCTTCCCCGGCAAACTGACCCAGGTGCTGTATAAGCGCTGGCAGGCGGGTAAGCCCGGCGTGGTCATTCTGTCCTGCGAGCTCATCGACAACAACGGCAAAGAGCTGCTCAAGTGTGTCAACCAGTATGTGGACCAGTGGGGGCTGGAGGATGGCTTCAGGAAGTATGTCAATGAAGAATGCACATTCTGCTCCACCCTGGTGGACCGCATTGTCCCCGGCCGGGTAAAGGACCCCGCTGAGGCGGCCAAAATGGAGGAGGACAACGGCTACCACGACGAGCTCATCGACGTGGGCGAGGTGTTCGGCGTATGGAACATCGAGGGCCCCGCATGGCTGGAGGACAAACTGCCCTTCAAAGCGGCGGGCCTTAACTGCCCGGTGGTGCCCGACGTGACGCCCTATAAAAAGCGGAAGGTGCGTATTTTGAACGGCGCCCACACCGGCTTTGTGCTGGGGGCCTATCTGGCGGGCTTTGACATCGTCCGGGACTGCATGCAGGACGACGTGGTCCGGGGCTTTATGAACAAAATGCTGTATGAGGAGGTTATCCCCACCCTGCCCTTGGATAAAAAGGACTTGGAGGGTTTTGCCGCCGCCGTTCAGGACCGGTTTAACAATCCCTTCGTAGACCATGAGCTCATGTCTATTTCCCTGAACTCTACCTCCAAATGGCGGGCGCGGAATATGCCCTCCTTCCTTGAATATGTGGAGGCAAAGGGAGAACTCCCCTCCTGCCTCACCATGAGCTTTGCCGCCTATGTGGCGTTCTTCTCCAGCGAGATTCAGACGCTGGCCGACAAAGGACTGGTGTGCCGCCGTCCGGCGGGGAATGAGTACGTCTGCTCCGATGACCGCTGGGTGCTGGAATTCTATTGGGAGCATCGGGACGACGGCCCTGAGGAGCTGGTCCACGCGGTCATGACCAACCAGCGGATGTGGGGTGGAGACCTGACCCAGGTCCCGGGTTTTGAGGCAGCGGCAGTATCCGGGCTGAAGCTGATCCGAGAGCAGGGTGCCAAGGCGGCCTACTCCTCCTGTCTGTGAGGGGGGACGGCGATGAAAATCATCCGCCTCCATCCACGGGACAACGTGGCGGTGGCCCTGGCCGACATAACCCAAGGCGAGGAGCTGACCGTCGACGGGCTGGCAGTCACCGCCGTCCGGGACATTCAGCGGGGGCACAAGCTGGCGCTGGCCCCCATTTCCGCCGGGGAGAGTGTCGTCAAGTACGGCTGCGCCATCGGCGTGGCCAAAGAGGATATCCCCCAGGGGGCCTGGGTCCATGTCCACAACGTGCGCACCGGGCTGTCCGAGGGCGGGGAATACCGTTATGACCACAAAAGCTATGCCCTGCCCCAGGTCGCTCCCCGCACATTCAAAGGCTACCGCCGCGCCGACGGGCGGGCGGCCATCCGCAACGAGCTGTGGATTATCCCCACCGTGGGCTGTGTCAACTCCATCGCCCAGCGGCTGGCGCGTGAGAACCAGCACTTGGCGGCCGGAACGGTGGAGGGGCTGTATACCTTTCCCCACCCCTTCGGATGCAGCCAGATGGGGGACGACCACGCCCAGACCCGCAGACTGCTGGCCGCGCTGGTCCGGCATCCTAATGCCGGGGGCGTGCTGGTGCTGGGCCTGGGGTGCGAGAACCTGACCATGGACCAGTTCAAGGAGGAGCTGGGGCCCTATGACGAAAACCGGGTGAAGTTTCTGGTTTGTCAGGAGGTGTCCGACGAAATTGAGGCGGGTTCCGAGCTGCTGGCGGAGCTGGCCGGTTATGCCGGGACCTTCCGGCGGCAGGACATCCCCGCGTCCGAGCTGGTGGTGGGCATGAAATGCGGCGGCTCCGACGGCCTGTCCGGTATCACCGCCAATCCTACCGTGGGCCGCTTCTCCGACCGGCTCATTGCCTTGGGCGGCTCCACGGTGCTCACAGAGGTGCCCGAGATGTTCGGCGCGGAGTCCATCCTCTTTGAGCGGTGCGAGAGCAAGGGGGTGTTCCAAAAGGCGGTGGATATGATTGAGGACTTCAAGCGTTATTTCACCTCCCACGGCCAGGTGGTCTACGAGAACCCCAGCCCCGGCAACAAGGCGGGCGGCATCACTACGCTGGAGGACAAGTCCTGCGGCTGCGTTCAAAAGGGAGGCAGCGCCCAGGTGGTGGACGTGCTGGGCTATGGCGAGGCGGTGACGAAAAAGGGGCTGAACCTGCTGTCCGGCCCGGGGAACGACCTGGTGTCCGCTACGGCGCTGACGGCGGCGGGGGCCCACCTCATCCTCTTTACCACCGGTCGGGGCACCCCGTTCGGAGCTCCCGCGCCCACGGTGAAAATTTCCACCAACACCCCGCTGTTTGAAAAGAAGGGGAACTGGATTGACTTCAACGCGGGTACCGTGGCCCAGGGAGAGAGCCTGGACGCCGCCGGAGAGCGTCTGCTGGACTTTGTGCTGGAGGTGGCCGGAGGCCGGCCCACCCGCACGGAGGAACAGGGCTTCCGGGAGATCTCTATCTTTAAAGACGGCGTGGTGCTTTGAGCACAACCCTCAATGTGAAAACCGGGTCCGGTCCCTTGTGGGGGCCGGACCCGGTTTTATGCGTACAGCGGTCAGCAGGGGTGGTCAAACGCTTCCCGGCCCCAAAGCTCCAGCTGGGTGAGGGCGGGAAAGGGGGAGGGGTCGTCCGCTTTGACGAGGGTGTCCAGCGCAACCCACTCCACCTGCCGGGGGGTGAAGGGGAAACGCTGTCCCGCCGACGTCTTTTCCAAGGGGACGGTGAGCCGGGAGCCGTCGGAGAAGTGGAGGGTGGCCTCCTTCCACCATGCGTCGTGAGGAAAATCCGCCCGGAGGTAGAACACCGCCTCGTCCAGCTCTACCTTCCGGCCAAAGTCCAGCCGCCATGCCGCCTGGGGGTCCCGGTTGATGCCCCAGCTGGTGTAAGGCCACTCACCGTGACCGTTGTTGGCCTTTAGGCCGTCGATGGCGTTTTTGGCGGCGAATACCATTTCCCCACGGGTTTCCACATTGGCGAAGGCAAACGGGAGCGGGCCGCCGGGCTCATGGGTGGCCCAGGGATTGAGGGCCAGATTCCGCCGTAGGGCGGTTTCGCCGGCAGTGGCCAGCCGGACGTGGAGGTAGTGCCGGGCGCCGGAAAAGGCGCGGCTGGAGAACACCCGCCTGGCCTCGCCATAGGGGACGGGATAGACGCATGTGGTTCCCTTGCAGTAGACATAGGTGGGGGCCAGCGCGTCGTCCAGAGCCAGAACGACAAACTGGTCCGGGTCGGAGCAGGTGAGGCAGAGCTGGTCGCCGGGGGCGTATTCAGACTCGTGAACCAGCCAGGCCTCGCCCTGTCCTGTGGAGGAGGCCAGCGCCTTTCCCTCTGCGTTGAGGACGGACAATGTGAGTTTCGTCATGGTAGAACGCTCCTTTCTCAATCCTGTTTCAGCTTCTGCACATATTCCCTGGGGGAGCAGCCTTCGATTTTTTTGAATACTTTGCTGAAATAAAAGGCGTTTTCAAAGCCCAGCCGGTCGGCGATCTCATAAAACTTCACGTTTTCTTCCCGCATCATCTCTTTCGCCGCCCGGATTTTCTCCCCGTTGACATACTCCACAAAGGAGCATCCCGCCTGCCGGGCGAAAAGCTGGGAGAGGTAGTTGGGGGAGAAGCCAAACACCGCCGCGGCGTTGTTCAGGGTGAGCCGCTGGCCCAGGTTGGCCTGGATGTACGCCTTGATTTGACGTATGATCTGGTCCTTGTATCCCCGGCGCTGGGAACGCAGGGATTGGACCAGACCGGCGCGCAGGGTGTCGAGCCAGTCGGCGATATCCAGGCTGGAACGGCGTCGGTAGAGGCAGCGGTAACCCTCCGGCTCACGCTCAAAAATTTGGGAGACCAGTTCCTCCCCGTTGGTGAACTGGCTCAGGCAGAGGAACAGCAGGTTGCAGGCTGCGTCCATGGCCTGGAGCCGCCGGGAGGGCCAGGCCCGGATGGAGTCTCCGATACGGCTCATGATCTGGTCCAACGCTCCGGCGTCCTGGTCTTCGAAGGCCTGGATCAGGGCCTCCCGATACTGAGCCATGTCAAACACGCTGTCCGCGTCCGTGTCCTCCGCATCCCCTTCAAAAAAGACCACGGCCCCGTCTTGGAGCCCCCGCTCCGTCAGGCGCAGGCGGGCGGTGTAGTAGGAGCGGCTCAACTCCATGGGAGGGCCAACCTTACATCCCACCGAACACAGCAGGCGGACGCTGAAGTAGTTGTAGGCTACCTCCACCACCTTTTCCAGCACATTGCCCACCGCCTCCCGGTAGATGGGGGCCTCCTGCTCGGACAGGCAGAAGGTAATGTTGAAATGCCGGGGGTCCAGGGGGGTGATGTAGCAGGCCATAAAGCGGGTGGCTGTCTCCCAGGCCATCCGGGTGGTAGAGGAGTACAGGTTCATCAGCCGCTCCTGACCCATGGACTGGGCGGTGAGGTCGGGCAGCTCACAGTAGCACACGGCGTAGGCGTCGAAAGAGAAGTCCACCCCCAGCTCCTGCTGCTGGGCCCAGAGCTGTTCCTCGCTCTCGAAGAGGCTGTTGAACAGCCGGATGAAAAAGCGGTCGTAAAAGGGCTGCATCCCAAACCGCTCGGTGGGCGGGCGGCGGTGGGGCGGCCCGGCGTCACGCCGGGCCGCAAGGCGCTCCTGCGCCTTGCGAAGCGCCCCTAGCAGCGACTGCTGGGTCAATTCCAGCTTGATGAGGTAGTCCACCGCCTGACGGCTGATGGCCTCCTTCACAAAGGAGAACTCCTCAAAACTGGTGAGCAGAATGAACAGCGGCGGGTCCTGAATGGTATCCTGGGCGGTTTCCATCAGCTTGAGCCCGTCCATCACCGGCATTTTGATGTCGGCAATGACCAGGTCGGGCCGCAGAGTCCGGATGAGCTCCATGGCCTGAGCTCCGTTCCGGGCGGTGCCCGCCACCTGAGCGCCGTAGTCCTCCCACTTCAGCATGGATTGGATGCCCACCAGTACCAAGGGCTCGTCGTCTACCAAAAGCACGCTGGTCATGACATCTCCTCCTTCTCTTCCGGACGGTCCTCCCGGTGGGGCAAACGGACGGTGACGCGGGTGAACCGCCCCGGCTCGCTCTGAATGGACAGGCCCCAGTCCGGACCGAACTCATATTGTATGCGGCGGTGGACATTGCTCAGACCGATTTTTCGGAACAGGCCTACCGGGCCCGCCTCCTCTCCGCTGAGCAGGGCGGCGGCCTTTTCCGGCTCTATCCCCACACCGTCGTCGGTCATGGTCAGCTCCAGCGCGTCCCCCTCCCGGCGTGCGGTGAGGACCACCGAGCCCGCGCCCCCCTTGGGCTCGATGCCGTGGAAAATGGCGTTCTCCAACAGGGGCTGGAGGGTGAAGCGGGGGATGAGCGCGCCGTCCAGCCCAGGCTCGACCTCCAAGCTCATGGCGATGGCCCCGCCATAGCGGTACTTTTGAATGACAAAATAATCCCGAAGCAGGTCCAGCTCTGCGGATAAGGGGATCAGGCTGCGCTGACCCTTGGAGGCGTTTTTCAGCAGGTGGGCCAGGCTGGTGATCATCTCGGCGATGCCGTCGGCGTTCTGGATGGTGGCCATCCACTTGATGGAGTTCAGAGAGTTGTAGAGGAAATGGGGATTGATCTGGCTTTGGAGCATTTGATATTCCAGGTCCTGCCGGGCCTTTTCATCGGCCAGACGGCGCTCCATCAGCTCTTTGACGGACTGGGACAGGTGGTTCACGCCCCGGCCCACATCCCCCAGCTCATTGTCCCACTCAATGGAGGGGTCGGGGGAGAAGTCCCCCAGGGAGATGGCCTCCATTCGGGATTGGAGGCGTAGGATGGGACGGTTGATGGAGCGGCTGAGCACCCACAGCACCGCCGCCCCGATGAGGATGGAGGAGAGGATGAGCAGCAGAAGCTGGCTTCCATACAGGCTTTGAAGGTTGGCGTTTATCGCCTGAGGCGATATGGTCTGGGTGAGCCAAAGCCCCGACGTGCCGACGGGACAGCTCACCGACAAAAATCGAACGCCGTCCGCCCCGGTGCACTGGGTTACCCGAGTGCGGGCGTTGAAGGTCTCGTCCTCCGTCGGGGACCAGGAGGGGAGCGGGTCGACGGGCGTCAGCCCGCCGTCCAGATGAAAGGAATTTCCGCCCACCGTCAGCCACAGGGCGCACCCTTCCGGAAGCTGGTAGCCGGAGATGGGGTCGGTGAGGATGGATGTGGACACCATGAGAAACACCGTGCCCACAGAGGGGCGGCCCCGGCCGGCCCCCTGATGGATGGGGGCGCAGGTATAGAGAATATGGCTGCCGCCAACGTCTGTAAAGGGGTCTAATATGATACCCGCCCATCGGCTGACCCCCAGTCCGTATTCCAGCCGCTCCAGGCGGTTGATCGTGTACGGATTGAGGGGAATGCCCGCCGTGGTGCCCGAGCCGCATTGGAGGATGCGCTGGTATTCGCCGCACACCGCCACCGCCCGCAGGAGGTACGGATAGGCCCGGTTGGTGCGCACCTGCTCGTTCATGGTGGTGAAAGCCAGGACCCCTGCGTCCGCCCGGCGGTCGCTGCCGGAGATGTAAGCGCCCACGCTGCTGTCTGTGCCGCACCAGTCCCGGAGGGAGCCCAGGGCATCCAGGTCCCGGTTTACCAGCCCCGCCACCAGATTCAAATTGAACTCGGCGGATTGGAGCAGGCTCTGCCGGGCGCTGCGCTGAAAGTGGCGGAGGGACAGGGTGACGGAGGCCAGGGCGCTGGCCAGCGTGAACAGTATTGCCACCGCCGCGATGCGGAATTTGATGGACTCAGACCGCCTGCGCACAATCCGCACCCCCTTATATAAGGTATGTTACGTTGATTTTGCCGGAATGTCAATGAAAAAAGCAATTAGATTTTATTGGAAAATACAAAAAGTATATGAAAAAATGAGAATAGTATATGTTTTTTCTTTTGAGAGAGAAAGCTCTAACAAAAAGAAGGGTTGAGCTTGAAATTTTCCATACCATTCAGCGGGCTGTCTGAATAAAATGATACTAGCAAACCCGTGAAAACGGAAATATCAGGATAGAATGGAGGCTCTTTATGAAAAAACTGATGAAAAAAGCGATGGCCCTCATGCTGGCCCTGCTGATGGTGGCGGGCCTGGCCGCCTGCGGCGCCCCCGCCGGCGAGGAGTCCAAAGCCCCTGAGAACACTCAGTCCACCGAGAGCAAGACACCGGAGAACACCCCCGCCGGTTCCACCGACGAGGAAGTTACCCTTAAGTGGGCGGTGTGGGACATCAACCTGACCACCTACTATCAGCCCCTCATCGACGCCTATGTGGCCGACCATCCCAATGTGAAGATTGAGATGGTGGATCTGGGCTCCAGCGACTACCAGAACGCCCTGATCACCCAGCTCACCGGCAACGCCGATTTGGATGTGGTGTGCGTGAAGGACATCCCCGGCTACGCCAATCTGGTGAAGGGCGGCTACCTGGCCGACCTGAGTGGCGAAGGCATCGACTCCGCTCCGTATGGCGGCACCATTGAGCAGATCACCGTGGACGGCAAGTTCTACGCCCTGCCCTTCCGTTCCGACCACTGGGTCATCTACTACAATAAGGACCTGTTCGACAAGGCCGGTGTGGAGTATCCCACCAACGATATGACTGTGGCCGAGTATGACGAGCTGGCCCGCAAGATGACCTCCGGCACCGGCGCCGAAAAGGTGTACGGCTCCCACTTCCACACCTGGCGTTCCGCTCCCTCCCTGTTCGCTGTGCTGGACGGCAAGAACACCGTGGTGGACGGCAATTACGACTTTATGAAGTCCACTTATGAGTGGGTGCTGGCCGAGCAGAACGACGGCATCTGCCAGGACTACGGCACGCTGAAAGCCACCAACACCCACTACTCCGGTGTGTTCTTCAACAATCAGGTTGCCATGATGAACATGGGCAGCTGGTTTATCCCGACCCAGATCGAGAAGGTGAAGTCCGGCGAGTCCCTGTCCCCCAACTGGGGCATCGTGAAGTATCCCCATCCCGAGGGAGTTGCCGCCGGCACCACCCTGGGCACCATCACCTCCGTGGCCGTGAACGCCGCCTCTGAGAAGCAGGCTGCGGCTCTGGACTTTGTGAAGTTCGTGGGCGGCGAGAAGGGCGCCGAGATCATCGCCAAGACCGGCACCTTCCCCGCCATCAAGAGCGACGCCGTGCTGGATGAGCTGGCCAAGATGGAGGGCTTCCCCACCGACGAGGCCAGCAAGGAGGCTCTGAGCACCACCCAGGTCTACCTGGAGATGCCCATGCACGACAAGGCCGCCGACATTGAGGGCGTGCTCAACGAGGCCCATGACGGCATCATGACCGGCGCCATGACCATCGATGAGGGCATTCAGAAGATGAACGACGAGGTCGGCGCTCTGCTGGGCTAAGCGAATACACAATCCCTACAGACCTAACACAGCTGGCGGGGCGGGATTCCGCCCCGCCGGTTTTTTCCACACATTATTTAAGAGAGGAGAGATTTGATGCAGACGACCCAACGTCCGGCAGCCTCCGAGGCCGTCATCCGATCCCGGAAAAAACGGGAGCGCACCAAAAACCTGGTGGCCTACAGCTTCATCGCCCCAAACTTCATCGGCTTCGCCGTGTTCACCCTGGTGCCCATGGTGATGGCGGTGGCTCTGGCCTTCCTGTCCTGGGACGGCTCCTGGAAGAACCCCATTGAGTTCGTGGGACTGAATAACTTCATCGACCTGTTCCAGGATAAGAAATTCACCCAGGCCCTGTTCAACACCGTGGCTTACGCCGTCATCACCGTGCCCCTGACCATGGCGGCTTCCCTGGGGCTGGCTATCCTGCTCAACCAGAAGATCCACGCCCGGAACTTCTTCCGGACCATGATGTTTTTCCCCTACGTGGCCTCTATGGTGGCGGTGACCGCCGTGTGGAACATGCTGTTCAACCCCTCCATGGGGCCCGTCAACATGATCCTGTCCGGCCTGGGGGTGGAGAACCTGCCCCGGTGGTCCGCCGATCCCAACTGGTTTATCTGCATGGGCACCGTGATCCTGTTCTCCATCTGGAAGTTCATGGGCTACTACATGATCATATACCTGGCGGGTCTCCAGGGGGTCAATCCGGACCTCTATGAGGCAGCGGCCCTGGACGGGGCAAACCCCTGGCAGCGGTTCTGGTACGTTACCATGCCCCAGCTGCGGCCCACCACCTTCTTTGTCACCGTGATGCTCACCATCCAGTGCTTCAAGGTGTACGACATCTTCCTGATGATCACCAACTTCGGCCCCGGCGGCAAGACCCGGGTGCTGGTGGGCAACATCTACGAGGCGGCCTTCACCTCCCGGAACTTCGGCTACGCCAGCGCCATGGCCATGATCCTGTTCATCCTGGTGCTCATCGTCACGCTGATCCAGTTCCGGGGCGAGAAGTCCATGAACGAATGAGGGAGGGGGAGCGCATATGAAAGAGAAGTCCGGGGTCACCGGCGGAAAGATCGCCGTGTACGTCATCCTGATTCTGCTGTCCATCCTCACCATCATCCCCTTTGCCTGGATGCTGTCCGCGTCGCTGAAGCTGAACAAGGACGTGTTCGCCTGGCCCATGCAGTGGATTCCAGCCCAGCCCCAGTGGCAGAACTACGTGAACATCTGGACCAAAATCCCCCTGATGAAGTTCATCAGCAACACCGCCATCCTGACGGTGATCGTCACCCTGCTCCAGCTGCTCACCTCCAGCTTCGCGGCCTATGCCTTCGCCAAGCTGCGCTTCCGGGGCCGGAACCTGCTGTTTTTGGGCTACATCGCCACCATCGCCATGCCCTGGCAGGTGTACATGGTGCCCCAGTTCCTGATGATGAGCGGCATGGGCCTCAACGATAAGCTCACCGCCATGATCTGCCTTCAGGCATTCTCCGCCTTCGGCGTGTTCCTGATGAAGCAGTTCTATGACGGTATTCCCGACGAGCTGTGCGAGGCGGCCCGCATCGACGGCCTCAGCGAGTACGGCATCTGGCGGCGCGTCATGCTGCCCCTGTCCAAGCCCAGCCTGGCCACGCTGACCATCTTCACCTTTGTCAACACGTGGAACGACTTCCTGGGGCCTCTGCTCTATTTGCACACCGAGTCCAAGAAGACCCTGCAATTGGGTCTGCGCATGTTCATCGGCCAGTATTCCGCCGAGTACGGCCTCATTATGGCCGCGTCGGTGGTGGCCCTGATCCCGGTGCTCATTGTGTTCCTGGCCCTGCAAAAATACTTTGTCCAGGGTATTGCCAGCAGCGGCCTGAAAGGGTAAAATACGGATAACATCCATCAGCCGCCAAGGGGCGGGGCGTCGCACCCCGCCCCTTGGTGTTACTATGAGAAAGAGGTGTTTTTGATGAGCAGACCCCTTCCCATTACCGATGAGCAGGTCCAATCCGCCCTGGACAAGGCCGTGGAGCAGGTTCGGCTCAACCTGCCCAAGTACACCAAGCGGTGCCAGAACCATTCCAGCGTGAACAACATCTATCCCGCCTGCAAAAACAACCAGTGGACCTGCGGCTTCTGGCCGGGGGAGATCTGGCTGGCCTATGAGCGCACCCACGACGAGGCCTTCCGGGAGGCGGGCCTGACTCTGGTGGACAGCTTTGACCGCCGCATCCGCCGGAAGGTGAAGGTGGCCCACCACGACATGGGCTTTCTGTACACCCCCGCCTGTGTGGCGGCGTACAAGCTCACCGGGGACCAAAAGGCCCGGGAGGCGGCCATCCTGGCGGCGGACCAGCTCATCAGCCGCTTCCAGCCCAAGGGGGAGTTCATCCAGGCCTGGGGCCGGATGGGGTCGCCCATCAACTACCGCTTTATCATCGACTGCCTGCTGAACCTGCCCCTGCTGTACTGGGCCACCAAAGAGACGGGGGACGAGAAGTACGCCGACATCGCCCGGCGGCACACCGCCACCTGCATGGCCAACTCCTTCCGGTCAGACGGCTCCACCTTCCACACCTTTTACATGAACAAGGACGGCACCCCCAGCCACGGCCGCACCTGCCAGGGCTACAAAGACGACAGCTTCTGGGCACGGGGCCAGGCCTGGGCGGTGTACGGCTCCATCCTGAGCTGGCGGTACACCCAGGACCCCGCTGCGCTGGACGCCTTCAAGCGGGCGCTGGACTTCTATCTCACCCGCCTGCCCGAGGACCTGGTGCCCTGCTGGGACATGCTCTTCCAGCCGGACAGCGGAGAACCCCGGGACTCCTCCTCCGCCGCCATCGTGGCCTGCGGCCTGCTGGAGGCCGTCCGGGTCCTCCCCGCCGGGGAGACCGCCCAGTACGAGAAGCTGGCCCGGGAGATGGTGGGCAGCCTGGCGGAGCGCTACGCCGTGGAGACTCCCGTGGAGGGCGCGGGCCTGATCCTCCACGGCACCTACAGCAAAAAGAGCCCTTACAACACCTGCTTCCCCGAGGGGGTGGACGAGTGCACCTCCTGGGGCGACTTCTACTACATGGAGGCCCTCACCCGGCTGGCCGGGGACTGGGACCCCTACTGGTGACCGGCAATGAGATAAGGAGGGGTTTTTATGAATCCAAAGCTGTTTTTTGACCAGAACCGCCAAACCTTTTTCGACGACAGGGAGGCGGCGGCGGAATATGTCCGGGCCAACTGCCGGAAGGAGCTGGACAGGGTGCTGCGCACGGCGGACCTGGCGGCGGAGAACAAGTTTGTGTTCCAGCTGCGCTGGGACATGGAGCAGACCCACGTGCCCGAGGTATTCGACGGCCCCATCGATTGGCTGCGCCAGCCGGGGGACGACCCGGAATTTGTCTATGCCTTCAATCGGATGCGGTTCTGGCCCTGCCTGGGGCAGGCCTACGCTGTGACGGGGGACGAAAAGTACCCCAAAGCCTTCGCGGAGCAGCTGGTCCACTGGGTGGACACGGTGCGCCGGGACGACCCCGACTGCGCGCCGGCCTGGCGGTCCATCGAGGCGGGCATCCGTATGGAGAACTGGTGCAAGGCCATGCGGTACTTTGAGGGCAGCCCCTATATCACGGAGGCGGTGATGGACAAATTCATCTGGTCCCTCACCGACCACGCCGAGTACATCATGGGGGTGTGGGACACCTTCAACCTGATGAGCAACTGGGGTGTGCTGGCAAACCACGGGCTGTACGTGGCGGGGTGCCACCTGCCCGACAGCGAGCGGGTGGCCCAGTACCGGGCCACCGCCCTGGAGCGGCTGGAGCGCAACCGCCGGATTCAGGTCTACCCGGACGGGGTCCACTGGGAGCAGTCCCCCATGTACCACAACGAGGTCATGCGGTGTTATCTGGACGTGGTTCTGCTGGCCCGCCGCCGGGGGGAGGCGCTGCCCCAGGGTATGGAGCAGGCGGTTTACGCCATGGCGCGGACCGACCTGGCGTGGCAGAAGCCGGACGGCCGGGAGCCCATGATGGGGGACAGCGACGACATCGACCAGCGGGACCTGGTGACCCTGGCCGCCGCCATTTTCCGGGACGGGGAGATGAAAGCCGCCGGATACCCCAGGCTGGACCTTGACGGCGTGTGGGAGCTGGGGGCCGGAGAGGGGGCGCGGTACGAGGTCATGCCCGCCCAGGTCCCGGCCCAGACCGACTTCGCCCTGACGGACAGCGGCAACTATGTGTTCCGGTCCGGCTGGGGGCCGGAGGACACTTGGGTGCGCTTTCACTGCGGCCTGCTGGGGGCGGGCCACGGCCACGCCGACCAGCTCCACTTCGACCTGTCCGCCTTTGGGGAGGACGTGCTCACGGACAGCGGGCGGCATACCTACGTGTTCGGCCCCAGCCGCCGGGAATTTAAAGACGTATCCGGCCACAACACGGTGGCGGTGGAGGGGGTCCCCCTCTACGACTGCAAGGACAGCTGGGAGTGCGGGCACCTCAGCCGTGCGGTAAACCGGGACTTTTACAGCGACAGCCGGTACGGCTACGCCGAGGGCGGGCATCTGGGCTGGTATGCCCAGGGGGTGTTCGTCAACCGGCGGCTCATTTTCCTGAAGCCCGACGTGGTGGTCGCTGTGGACGAGTTCTACGCCGGAGGCTCCCACACCTACCACCAGTTTTTCCACTGGGGGGAGACAGGGACGCTGGCCGCCCAGGAGGACGGGTTTATCTGGAAGGGACAATCCTGCACCGCCCAGATGCGGCAGGTGTCCGCTGCGACGGCGGAGGCGTCCCTCAAGCGGGGCCGCGTGGCCCGGCACTACAACCAGGCGGAGGAAAACGATGTGCTGGAGACGGCGGTACAGGGACAGGGCTTTGTGAGCGTATGGTCGGTACTAGCCCTGGACCGGGCGGGGAAGCCGGAGCCGCTGCGCGTGGAAAAGCTGCCGGTGACCTCCAACTTTAAGGACATCCGGTTTGAGGACAGGGAGATTGAGGCCCTGCGTATCCGCAAGGGAGAGCGCAGATGGGTGGTGGTGGTGTCCCATATGGAGTACGCCAGCCCCACCGACACCTTCAACGCCGGGGGCTGCTGCGGCTTCGGCGGGGTGGAGGTATTCGACGAGGCCGCCGGCGAGGAGATCGGCACGGTGTTGGCCCGCTGACACAGCTGACGGGAGGGAAGCCCTATGGGATGGTATCAGGCGCTGTATGAGGGGAACGGCAGGGGAGAGGGCCCATCCGGGCCCCGGCCCAAGGGGCTGAGGCTGCTGGGGGATATCCTGCGCTGGCACTGGTGGACGCTGGTGAAGGCGAATATCCTGTTCTTCCTGTTCTGCCTGCCGGTGATTACCATACCCGCCGCGCTGAAGGCCCTCACCCGGGTGTGCGTCCTGCTGCTGCGGGGAGAGGTTCTGGACCTGTGGCCGGACTGGTGGTCCGGCTTCCGCCGAGACTTTTTGCGGACCACCGGGGCTGGAGCGCTGGCTGCGCTGGCGCTGGCCGCGATGGGCTCCGGCATGGGCTTTTACGGGAGTGGAATGGTGGAGAACGGCCTGCTGGCCGCGCCTGCGCTGGTGCTGGCCGCAGCTATGGCGGTGGCGGTCATGTCCCTGTTTTCCCTGTTCCCGCTGCTGGAGTTCTCCGAGCTGAAGCTTGGGGAGGCGGTGCGCAGCGCCCTGCTGCTGGCGCTGGTTCGCCTGCCCCAGCATCTGGCGGCGCTGGCCTTTTTGGCGGCGCTGACCGCCGCCTATCTGCTGGCCTACCCCTATTCCACCTTTGTGCTGGCGGCCATCGCCTTTGCCCTGTTCTGGCTGACGGCCTGCTTCGCGGCGTGGCCGGGACTGGAAAAGCATGTGTTCCATATCTCAAAAGAAGAGACGGACGAATACAATCAACGCACCTGAAAGCGTGCGAAACGCGGATTCCGGCCAATGGGTAGCGGTCTGCTGGGGTGCGAAAAGCACGCAAGCGCTGCCTATGAAGTCCGCTGAAGTACTTCGAGCGGCAAAAGAGCGCGGCCCTCAGGGCCGCGCTCTTTTGCGCTTCTTTATTCGTATGCAGCCCGGCTCCCGCCGATGAATTTGGGCCGGGTGCGGGCGGCAAGCAGGATGGCCTGCCCCAAATGGTCCAGGCTGAGGCGCACGGGCACCGCCACTTCCCGCAGGTGCATTCCGATGAGGGTGCCGCCGATGTCCAGTCCGGCATGGGCCCGGACGTACTCCACCGCCGTGGGGCGCTCAAACGCCTGCCACGCCCGGGTGGCAAAGGAGCCCCCTGCCTTTGGCTGGGGCACCACACACACCGGGTCATAGCCGTATTGCTCGGCGCATGCTTCCTCAACGATAAGCGCCCGGTTCAGGTGCTCGCAGCACTGGGCGGCGAGATAGATTCCGCGCTCCTGCAAAACGGGATAAATGCCTGCGAACACTGCGTCCGCCGCCTCCCGGCTGGAGGCTTTTCCAATGTGTCCTCCCAGCACTTCGGAGGAGGAGCACCCCACCACGAAAAGGTGTCCGGCCTTCAGCCCGGCGGTGTCCAGCAGCTCGGCGGCGGCGGCGCGGGCCTGGGCTGTGAGCTGTTCAAAACTCGGTTCCATGGCGCTTCCTCACAGACCGTACAGCTCAGTGTATTTCCGCTCCAGATAGTCCGCGAACACTGCGGGGTCAAACTGGCCGCAGGCGTTTTTCACCACGTCGGCAGGCTCCAGCAAGCCGCCGTATTGGTGGATCTTGTCTCCCAGCCAGGCGGACACGCCGGACAGGTCGCCCTGGGAGACGGGGCCCCAGACATCAATGTCTGCCGCCATGTTTTTCAGCATCTGGGCGCCGTAGGCGCTGCCCAGGGCGTAGGAGGGGAAGTAGCCGAAAGCCCCGCCGGACCAGTGGGAGTCCTGGAGGCAGCCCTGCTTGTCGTTGGGCACATCCACCCCCAGATACTCTTTGTACAGCCGATTCCAGGTCTCGGGAATGTCCTTCACCGCCAGGGCGCCGCCGATGAGCTGCTTTTCAATCTCATAGCGGACCATGATGTGGAGGCAGTAGGTGAGCTCGTCCGCCTCCGTACGGATGAGGGAGGGCTGGACCTTGTTTACCGCCCGGTAGAACTGCTCGGCGGTTACATCGGCCAGCTGCTCCGGGAAGAACTCCCGCATTTTGGGGAAGATGGCCTGGATAAAGGGCAGGGACCGGCCGATCAGGTTCTCGTAGAACCGGGACTGGCTTTCGTGGACCCCCATGGACACGCCCCCGGCCAGACAGGTGTACTGCACGTCGTCCGAGATGCCCAGCTCATACTTGGCATGGCCCCCCTCGTGGATGACAGAGTACATAGAATTGCCCACGTCGTCCTGGTGGTAATGGGTGGTGATGCGCACGTCCTTGTTATTGAAATTCAGCGTATAGGGGTGCTCCGTCTCGCCGATGGCGCAGTGGGTCCGGTCCAGCCCCAGTACCTCCATGAGATAGTCGGAAAATTTCCGCTGGGCCTCCGCGGGATAGTGCCGGCGCAGGAAGGAATCATCGGGCTGCTTTTTCTCCCCAATGGCGTGGAGCAGGGGAACGATGCGCTCCCGCAGGGTGGCGAAAAACCGGTCTAGATACGCCATGTCCACTCCGCGCTCGTATTCATTCAGAAGCGCGTCATAGGGGGCCTTGGCCGGATCATAGTACCCGGCGAATTTGATGTTGAAAGACACCAGCTTTTCCAGCACCGGGCAGAACAGCTCGAAGTCGCCCTGCTCCTTGGCCCGGTGCCAAACGTCGTCCGCCTCGTTGGTGAGCATGGCGTACTGCGTATACTCGTCCGCCGGTATACGGGTGAGCTGGGCGTAGGAGCGGCGCAGAACCTCCACCTGGCGGCTGTGGAGCTGGTCCAGCTCCTCCTTTCGCCCCCACAGGAAGTCCAGAAGTTCCCCCACCTCAGGGGCGGAGAACAGCTTGTGACGCTCTCCGGCCAGCACGCCCAGAGCGATCCCCCGGCCCTCGGCGGTGCCTTTGGGGGCCACGGTGGTGCCGTCCAGGTAGAGGGCGGCATCCGCCGTGTTATAGGCGTACAGCTTCTTTTGCAGCTCGGCCAGCTGAACCAGCGCTTCGTTTAATTCCATGTTGTAAACCTCATTTCTTTTGTAGACCGCCGCTAAATGCGGTCAAAATCATCCTGTGAAAAGGCCACGCCGGGCTGTTCCGCCAGTGCGCGGGCCAGAGCCTCGCCGTCCCGGTCCAGGCCGCAGTCCTCAATGACCACCTCGCCCCACCACAGCCCCGTGCGCCGCAGCCACAGCAGGGCCTTGACGGTCTGTTCCAGCCCCTCGCCGGAGTTTCGGGCATCCACCACCATCCGGGCGGGACATACCCCCGGCAGCAGCAGCGCCCCCAGCGCCAGCCAGCCCAGACTCACCAGCCCAAAAGCCGCCAGCAGCACCGCAAGAAATTGAAAAGCCTCCGTCATATCCGCCGCCCCCTTGTCAAAGCTGGATCATCCTATGTGGGAGGGGAGCGTTTTGTCACCTGTTGAAGCAGACCAGTTCCGCCCTGCCGTCCTCTATCCGGACAGCGGAGTAGCAGCCGTGGCGGAAGGTCCAGGCCCGCTGGAACATATCGCTTTCCTTGGCCAGCCCCAGATGCAGCAGCACCAGGGACAAAGAGCCGTTGTGGGCCACCAGCAGGGTGTCCTCCCCTCTGGCGATCAACTCGTCCACGCAGCCGCCCACCCGCTCCAGCATGTGGGCGGGGGGCTCGCCTCCAGGGGGGATGGTGTGGAACCAGTCCACCAGCAGCACCCCGATGTGGTCGCCGAATTTGGCCTCCGCCGCCCCCCAGGTGAGGCCCTCCAGCTCCCCCATGTCCTGTTCCAGGATGGCGGGGCAGGCCTGAGGGACCACATAGCGCCCCTCGGTGCAGAGCATGGCGGTGTCCCAGGCACGGGACAAGGGGCTGGACAGGCACCGGGTGAACTCAACCTCCCGCAGCTTTTCCGCCGCTTGACGGGCCTGTTCCCGGCCCAATTCCGTGAGGGGGTGGTCCCGGAGACCAAAAAAGAGCTGCCGCTCGTTTCCGGTGGACTGGCCGTGGCGGACCAGATAGAGATACATGCTGTTTCTCCTTTCGTTTAGAAGAGGCTGGCGACGCCGTAGGTCAGGATGCTGATGGCCATGCCCGCGATGAGCACGCCCACCACCACCGAGGGAATGGCTTTTCTCAGCGGCATATCCAGGAACGCCGCCGCCAGAGATCCGGTCCATGCTCCGGTGCCGGGTAGGGGGATGGCCACAAACAGCATCAGCCCCAGGTATTTGTATTTTGTCACCCGCTGGCCCTTGAGATGTGCCTTGCGCTCCAGGGCGTCTACCATGCGGTTCAGCCTGGGAATGCGGCGGCGCATCCACTGGAAAATCCGGCGGATGTAGACGATGATGAAGGGGACGGGGATCAGGTTGCCGACAACGGCGGCGATGAAGGCCGCCCACACCGGCAGTCCCGCGGTGACGCCGAAGGGGATGCCCCCCCGCAGCTCCACCACCGGAATCATGGACACCAGCACAGTGAGCAAAAACTCTCCGGTAAAGGTCTCTGTCAGCCATTGTAGATTCAATTCCATGGGGTATCAGCTCGTTTCCAAAACATTTTTCAGGTATTTGCCCGTGTAGCTCTCGGGGTGGCGGGCCACCTCCTCGGGGGTTCCCGTGCAGACGATGGTTCCGCCGCCGGAGCCCCCCTCCGGGCCCAGGTCAATGATATAATCCGCCGTCTTGATCACATCCAGGTTGTGCTCAATGACCACCACCGTGTTCCCCTTGTCCACGAACCGCTGGAGCACCTCCACCAGCTGGTGTACGTCGGCGGTGTGGAGCCCGGTGGTGGGCTCGTCCAGGATATACACCGTGGAGCCGGTGGACTGCTTGGACAGCTCGGTGGCCAGCTTCACCCG
>ERZ808028.503-NODE-503-length-32268-cov-7.970675_pt1 | contig 32268 bp, 24 predicted proteins | sample MGYA00380184_ERZ808028 | MGnify/ENA primary metagenome ERZ808028 (study PRJEB31490, sample SAMN06133397) | mouse gut metagenome | isolation source: J8_1 | host: mice | place: China: Chengdu | collected 2015-05 ...
GAGACCATCCGCTTTGGCCGGTACAAGGCCAGCAGCGTGCCGCAGGAGAAGCTGCTGGCGCTGCGGGAGCTCTGCCGGAACCGCTTTTATCTCATCGATATGGGTAGCGATCTCAAGCGGAAGATCACCGCTCTTTTGGATCAGGTATTCCCCGAGTTTGAAAGCCAGTTCAGTACAATCTTCGGGAAAACTGCTCTCTCCGTTTTACATCAGAATCCCACGCCGGAGAAGCTGTCCAGAGCGCAGACCGGGAAACTGACCGAGACCCTCCAGGCGGCCAGCAACGGACGCTTTGGGGAGTGGAAAGCCAGACAGCTCAAGGAGCTTGCCAGGGACAGTTTCGGTATCCCGGACTGTGAGGGTACTTACTCCACGCTGCTCCTGCTGTACCTGGAACAGTTCCAGTCTCTTCAGAATGCGGCCGCCGCATTGGAGAAAAGAATCGCGGAACTGTTCTCCCAGTTTGACTCTACCCTTACCTCCATCACCGGTATTGGCCCTGTGCTGGGCGCTGTCATCCTCAGCGAGATCCGGGATATCTCCTGTTTCGCCTCAGCGGATAAATTGGCGGCCTACGCGAGACTGAATCCGAAAATGAAACAGTCTAGGGATATGAAATCCAGCGCTGTCCATATGTCAAAGCGTGGTTCGCCATATCTGCGCAGGGCCATCTGGATGGCCGGTGCCATTGCGGCACAGTTTGACCCCATGTTCAAGGCCTATTACGAAAAGAAAGCCGCTGAGGGACTGCGCTGCATGAACATCATTGGTCACGTCACGAAAAAGATGGCAGCAGTCATCTTTGCGATCATGCAGGACAACAAACTCTACGAGCCGGTTTTGCCTGCCGCTTAGCAGTCCCCTTTCTATACAGCTCATCTGCTCCATGACGGTGGGCTTGGTTTATTATACCTTCTTTCCTCTCTGCTCCATTCATCGCTTCCCGAATTTTTATACTTGACAAATCCTTAGCCGGCTGTACAAATTTTGAAGGAGGATAGGAAGAAATGAGAAAACGATATCGTAAAATCGAGGATGTACTCCATGCCCCTATCAGTGATGTACTTCCGCCAGACACCGTAGAAAAGACCGACCGGGTGCTTCGCTCCACCAAGTTGGAGGACAGCATCTACACCGACCTGCGCACCGGGGACGACAGCTTGGAACAGACCGAGCGGACAGCGGCCGAAAAGCTGGCCTCGTTCCCAACCCTGTCCCGGGATGTCTTCCAGTCCTTCTACTCCCTGCTGCCCCGGCAGAATGATGAATGCACCCTGTCTGTGGCGGCCCGGAAGTTTAACGCCCCCATTTTGGAGCGTATCACCCAGAGCGAGGACTTTCCCACGCTGAAAGCTATCTGCGAGGGCCGGGAACTGCCAGCCTACGAGGCGGCGACGGAGTTTATCACCCAGACCACTGGGGAGCTGGACAGCTTTCTTTCGAACCTCGGCGGCGAGAATAACGAGATGAACACCCTGGAAAAGCTGGAGAAAGCGGAGGATCAGGCCCAGCGGAACCTGGCTGATTTGCTGGAGCGGATGCAGCGGTGCAAGGAGCGTAATGTCCATCTGGAACAGTCTATCGTGGATGCTGCTAACCAAGTGGACAGCAAACACCGTCAGGTGGAAGCCGTAGGCAAGATGATCGACGCCAAGGCTGCCAAAAATAAGGACGATTTGACCGCCAGCGTTGCCCAGGTGGTCAGGGTGGCGGTGGAGAAGGCCGAGGAGGTGCAGAACATCATCGGAGCCTGGAGCGATGAACCGGGCAAGCTGGAGAAGAATGAAATCAACGCCGGCCTGTTGGACCTGGTGCGTCAAAGTGACGTGCTGAAACAAATCTCCAAATATCTGGGCCGCTTTCGGGAAATATTTGCCCAGGGCAAGCGCAACGGCTACGCCTATGGCCGGGGTGAAAAGTATTCCCTGGAGCTTGGCAATAACTTGTCCCGGGCCCTCACCTCGGAGCTGGCCATGCTTGCCTTGCCCAAAACGGTCCCGCTGTTCCTGCAACGGTATCAGCGCAAGCAGATCAAGCAGTACCAGCGCCGGGAACCTGTTTATAAGGGCATGGGGGATATTATCTGCTGTCTGGACGAATCCATCTCCACCGCTGGCGACCCTGCCGCATGGGGCAAGGCGGTGGCTCTGACCCTGCTGGAGATCGCTGCCGATGGCGGCCGCAGTTTCGCCTTGATTCATTTCGCTGGCAGTGGGGCCTTCAAAACGGATATTTTTCGTCCCGGTAAGTACACTATGGAGGACAAGCTGTCCGCCGCAGAGACCTTCCTCAACGGCGGCACCAATTTTGAGACGCCCATGTCCGAGGCCCTGCGGCTGATGAAGGAGGAGGGCTTTGGAAACGCTGATATTGTGTTTGTCACGGATGGAGAATGCGAGCTCTCCCAGAAATACCTGGACGGCTTGAGCCAGGAGCAGGCAGCCCACCGATTCAAGGTCACTGGTATCCTGCTGGACAAGGATGAACCCGGCATGGATTTCAGCTTGAAAGCATTTTGCCAGGATATCTACCGCACCAGCCAACTGCTGGGGGACGATATTGTACGGGAACTGGTGACAAAGCGGGTCTGAATTTGTCTAACTGCTTGCGTGTGGGAGAAAATTATGCTAATATTTCAGCGAGGTGATTACCGATGCGTTATGAGGATATCGTCGCTGTCTGGCGGAGCAGACAGGTGAAAACCGCCGCCGACGTCGCCTGCGAGATGAATGGGAACGGTGTGGCGTTTATCTACCACTCCGCCAAGATCGAGAACGACCGAATCACCTACCACGACACTCGGGAGATTTTCGACCACGGAGGGGTGACGGGCTATACCGGGGATGTGCGCTCACTCTTTGAGATTCAAAATTCTGTCGCAGCTTACTACCGGATGCTGGACGCCTTTGAGAAGCGGGAACCGCTGAGTGAGACGCTGATCTGCGAGTTTCAAGGGCTTCTCACTCAAGGAACCTATGACACCCTGCGCTATCAAAAGGGGGAGCGGCCCGGCGCCTATAAGAAAAACGACTATGTAACCGGGGTCCGGGAGGTCGGTGCGCTTCCCGAGGACGTACCGGAGGAGCTGGGCGAGCTGGTAAAGGAGCTGGAAGATGTCCATACGGAGCAGGCGCTGACCGCGGCGGCCTATTTCCACGCCAAATTTGAGAGCATCCACCCATTTGCCGACGGCAACGGCCGGGCGGGCCGGCTGCTGATGAACTATCTGCTGCTCCTGCTGGACCACCCGCCCATCATCATCCACGAGGAGGACCGGCGGGCGTACTATGATGCGCTGGAGCGGTTTGACAGCGATCAGGAGCTGGACAGATTGGTGGATTTCATGAAGGCGCAGACTGTAAAAACGTGGCAGGTACGGTTTGAACGTGGAAAAAACAGAACGTAATTTATATCTTAGCGGCGGCCTTTGGGCCGCCGCTAAGTCTGTCAAAAAAACTGCTTCGCCTAATTCAAAGCCAATCCAACTCCAGCTCCAAGCCAGCCATTTGGTTATCCGGCTTAACCCTTTCCCCGTGGAAGTCGCTGCCACCGGTAATATACAGCCCATACCGTTCCGCCATATTCAGACAAAACACTAGCTGTTCCGGGGTGTGTCTGGGATGGAAACGTTCAAAGGCCTCCCGGTTGTTGGATACATAACCGTGCCGAACAAGCGCCTGGGCAAAATGAGGCCGACCCACAATGTTTCCACCGGCCAGCGCTTCTATTTCCCTGGAAGGAGAGTGCGGTTCCTTTGTCTCTTAGATATCCAATTATTCTGGAGGCACGTTGGTCCTGTCCCTTTCGATACAAAAAGTGAAACTGATAGACATCTGGCAGATGCCCCAAAATATTGAAATCCGTCACCCCCCTGCAACGCAGGAGGTTGACGGATTTTTTGTGAACACGATGCGTCCGCTTGTATGGACGCTCGGGATTGACAGCCAGCATACAACTGGATTCTCTCTTTTATCAAAGCAGACAGCCTGCCTCCGGCTCATAAAGGTTGAGGAATTGTTCCAAGCAATACAACTGCCACTTCTGATTGCCGGAAAATGTACACATATCTAAACCACGCTTAAACTCATAGCGGGAAGGCCCATCCCAATCCTTGAAATAACTGTCAACCGGACGGGGCATTGGCACTTTTTCCGGGACCTGAATATCCGGATATTTTTTTGCAAACAGCTCCCGTATCAGGTACTTTGTTTCGCCGTTTCGGATACGCTGCAAGTCCAGCGGCTCTGCCATTTTCATACAGGCATAGGGATCGATATAGGGCAGGTCTGCTGTTTGAAACGCATTCAGGTAGGAGCTGGAACTCTCAATAGAAAACACATCATCCATAAAACGGCAGAAGTCAATCCTACTGCCGGTCCGATACCGCTCAAACAAATATCCCATATCCACCGGCTGGTTCAAAACCTCAGAAGGCTGGGTGAAGATATATCGCCGCATAAAATCGGGAAACGACCAATCCTGTGAGAGCAGCTTGTCCATCCCGCCAAAAATCAGATCGCTGCTTTCGCCAATCACCATCTTGGTGATGCCGTCCGCTTTGGCCTGGACAGCTGCCTGCATAATCTGAGGTTCGATTGAATGGACAGGGGCCGCTTTCGCACACATGAGCGGGGGCAAGTAGGGCTTAACTGTTTTTTCCCAGTCAATATCCACATAGTGGAGGCGAAGGCCGTAATAATTCGCATAGTATTTTGCCCGGTTCAGTTCCTCCTCCTGGTATGTTCCACCCAAAAAGCGGAAAGTGTACGCATCACGGCCGCGCATATAGGATGCAAGAATTGCGGAATCCATACCGCCGGAGAGCAAAATTCCCAGTTTTGCATCGCTTAACGCGGAAAATTGGTCAGCAATCACCTTGTCAATCTCATTGGCAGTTTTGACCATATGGATTTGATCTTCTGGCAGAGCAGCTATACGACTGTGGTGCAGCCCCGGAAAAAAATCTTTGTCATCTGCCTCGATGTACCGAAAGGCCAGATACGAACTCATGCAGTAATTTTTGTCAACCATAGGTGGCTCCTTCTTCTCATGTCTGCGTGTGTATGGTTTTTACAGCGCCCATGCCAGCCTTGTAGGCGCTTTCCAGTGTGTTTTCAATCGCGGTGGAGGAAATCCCTTTTGTATAAGGGAAATACACTACCTTGACACCGCTTTCGCTTAAATCCCGCTCATAGTCCTGCCACTTTTCTGTTCCGTACCAATCATCACCCACAAAAAGCAGCTGTGCCTTAAGTTTTTTGCACATGGAGACCTTATCCATATCCCTCTGAGGGATGGCGGCATCTACATATTTGATGCTGCGGATTATCTCTATCCGATCCTCAAAGGGAATGATGGGATGCTTGCCTTTATAGGAGACAAGCTCATCTGTTGTAACTCCAACAATCAGCTTGTCACACATTCCCTTGGCGTTTTTCAGCAGGTTGAGATGTCCAATATGGAACAGATCGTAGACCCCGGCCGTATACCCTATCATCATGGCTTCTGCTCCTTTGTAACAATTTGCTGTTCAGAAACTTTTACCGCCTCTACAATAGCGGCATGTATTTTTTCTCCTGCCGTTCCATCAGCGTTAATCAGGGAACCGAAAAGGGAGGCCAATCGCTTCTGCTGCAATGGATCTTTCTTCTTTTTTACCATGTTGACAAACGAAGTTACATGAAGCCCATCCTCTTGAAAATAGCAATCATAGTAGTCGATAAAATTGTATTTTAAAGATTCTCGCTCGGATTGACTGCCGGTAAGAAAGAGAATCGGCTTTTTTGTAACACCGTACATAAAGGGAAGCGAGCTATAGTCCGTAATCAGTGCATGGCTGACATCAAAAGCAGATAAGTAATTACTGTTTTCGTCGTAAATAAAATTATCCAGCTGAAGCAGATGTGCTTTCATATCCTGATACAGTTGAAGCAAATCTGTACGCATACTTTTCACAGTAGCTTCTGTCAGCGGATGCGGGCGCCAGATTACCGCACAATCTGCGTCAGCCGTAATCCCGATCAGAAGTGCTTTTATGGACAAGAGCCAGTTTCGGCCGAGTCTAAGCAAATCAGTCAGACTTGAATTGACTAAAAACACTGTTTTCCCCTGTAGCTTTTTACGCCAATCCGGCGGACATTCTCCCGGTTGATGACGCACTACATAGTCTAATTTGGGCGTTCCCAGAGCCATAACACATGCTTCAGAGATGCCCAAGTCAATCAGGCCCCTTTTCATGCCATCAGATTGTACGATGATCCGATCTGCCTGACGGTAAGCAGAAAGCATGGTCAATGTGGTCTGTACACCCAATGCTTTGGAGCTTCCTGCAACGTAATAAGGGATATATACCAGCATCCCGGTATGTTTTTTCAACTCATGGGAGTAGTAGTGTGGGTCCACAGATGTGACATGGTTAAATGCGTCATAGGGATTATGGATGTAAACAATGTCCGGCTTCCGCTCGGCCATATGGTAGCTCGCATAGTCCACAACCGGGATATCCTCCGGAAACTGTGTGCCCTCATAGTGGAACTTTCCGAAGCTGTGATCTGGATTCCGGTCATAGTACGGAATCGGAACCACATAGCAATCACACATCGGGTCCGCTGCCGCCGCCCGCCACACACTGTCCATACTGTCCCACATGGAGAACTTATACGGTAAGAATGCTATCTCAAGCCGAACCGGCTCCTGCTGCAGCCTTTCCCGCACAGCCTCCAGCTGCTGTTTCATAATTTGACAGCAATCAGAGGGTGCACCAATTTCCAGCCTGTCAAGGACAGAATGAACCCTTTCTATATAATATTCTGCCGCTGTCAGTTCTTCCTGCTGAATGGTCTGCAATATCTGATGTAACGCGTACTGACAATTCTCCAAAACGAGCTCTGCAGTATCCCCTTGTGCGGTGCTGATATAATCGATCCCATCTTGAATGGTATCAAACAAACTGCATATCTGTTGAACAACATACTTCCGTATCATACGCTGTCAACCTCCAGCAGATGCGCCACCTTCTGATATGCTTCACTCTGTTTCAGAGCAATAACTGCGGGGTCATCCGGCTCATACCGGGCCATAATGGCCCGCACCTGATTTGCCAGTGCCTGCACCTCCGGCGGCGGCGCGATCAACTCCTGCACCTCCGGCGTGTGCTCCAGCAAAAATGCCGCCATTTTCTTTGTGCCGGGATAGGCGGTCACGCCCTCCCGCAGAAGCTGCACATATGCGCTGCAACCGCCGCTGTCCAGCGCCTCGAAGGCCTTGTGACAATACCAGCCGGCACGGTACATCCCCGGCAGCATACGGAAGTTTTCACCCTGTAGCGCCTCCTGCGCATAATACCGAGAGGTAAAGCTGCCCACAACCCTTGCAAAAGCCCGGCTGAGGGCCAGGTCCTTCTCCGTATCCTGCCAGCGGCAGGACTGTACCGCTACAATCGCCACACCTCTCGCCCAGAGCAGCGCAGCCAGATCGTCGGGCAGTGATTCTGCGGCGCGGCATGTAAGCTCTGCGGCCAGTTGGGCGTTCCGGCCTAACCGGCCAGCCAGTTTGTCCATCTCCTCCAGGCTGAGCAGTTTTCCAGCCGGTGGAAAGTGGATGCCGTTTTGCAGCGCGTACTCCAGTGCTGCAACAGGTAAGTAATCCCAATCCTTGACCGCACCGAGAAGTGCCTCCAGTTCCTTGGTGCATTCGGTCTGCATCACCGCGGCGGCGGTGCCGATTTCGCTTTTGCCGTTTAAGAATGTAAACAAGGTATAGGCGTGCTGTCTGCCGCCCTCCGTGTCCTCTTTTTCCCGGTACCCCAAGGCGAAGGTAGACGCAGCCTCTTGAAGAAATATCTTTTTCTGCTCGGCAGTGCTCCCCTCCAAATCATCCGGCGCGTCCAGACTCTCGTAGAGCTTTTGAATGGGGCCTGCTGCCTGTAATTCGATAAGGAGGCGAACGTATGCGGCAAACCGGGAGCTGTCCATCTTGGCAGAATCCGTCTGATTCAGAATCTCATCGGCTTCTTCGCCTCTGCCACAGCGGTAGAGCGACCTGGTATAGAGATTTTTCATCTCCTGCTCAGCCTCCGCGGTGGCAAATTGAAGCGTGCTGAACAGAAGCCCTGACATCTCTCCACGGCCGGCGCGGAAATCGGCAATGGAGCGGTTATAGATATCGCACCAGCGCAGGCACTCCGCGTCATCTCCCTGCTTCCAGCAGCGGTTTGCCATAGCATGTCCAATATCGATGCGGACAAAAAAGGATTTGGGAAACAGCTCCTCTGCCATTGAGAGCCACTCCCGCAGCTCGGGGAGGTCCCGCTTGTCCGCCGTAAGTACCGCCTGACGGAGGGCCGGTGGTCCGTATGCGGCCCAGGACGGTCCCCGGTTCTTTACGGCCTGAACCATCTGGTAGATATAGTCAAGGAAATCCTCGGCTTCATGGGCGCTGTCGGTGAGATGGACCAGCGTGCGTACATCGTCGGGAACGCGCTCGGCCTCCTTGCGCAGAAGCTCCATGTTGCGCTTCCGCTTCTCCTGCCCCCGTTTGCCTCCCCAGTCCACATAGCCGTCGTGATGCAGGATGGTTTTTGTAAAGCGAACTGTGGGCTCCTGATCGGCTGCCACCGGGATGTATTCGTGAATCGTCCCCACATAGCGCAGGCCGGAGGACATACGCACCATGCGCAGCGCCATCAGATCGCTGCTGAAATTGATATTCAGGTCCTCGGAATGGTAATTTCGCACGGTAAGAGAGCCGATGTGCTCGGGACGCTTTTTGAGAGAGCACAGGAAGTCCGCCAGCTCCGCAATATCTGCGTCCAGCCACTCATCTGCATCTACGGAGAGATACCACTTCCCGCGGCAGCGGTCCATCACCGCGTTTCGTGCGGCGGCGAAGTCGTTGATCCAGGGAAAATCAAACAGAATATCTGCATATTGCTTGGCGATCTCCCGACTGCCGTCAGTAGAACCCGTGTCGGCCATCACGATTTCACAGGGCACCACCTCGCGGAGCGGCTGAAAGGACTTCAAGCACCGCTCCAGGCATCGGGCTTCGTTTTTAAAGATAATACCGATTGACAACTGTGGTCTGGCCATAGTGGATTCCTCCTATAAAGTATATCTGGCTTGTATCAGGACCATCGGGAAAACCAGCGGGTGACAAGCTTTCCCCATTGTCCCGAGCGTGGCAAACGGGGGCCGGGCACATGCCCGGCCCCCTGCTGCAATGTGTTTTGCGGAAAACTGAGAATTAGCCCAGCAGCTGGAGAACGCCCTGAGGAACCTGGTTGGCCTGGGCCAGCATGGCCTGAGCGGACTGCACCAGAATGTTGTTCTTGGTGTAGCTCATCATCTCCTCGGCCACGTCGGTGTCGCGGATGGTGGACTCGGCGTCCTGGATGTTCTCGGCCATCACGGACAGGTTGTTGGCGGTGTGCTCCAGACGGTTCTGGGTGGCGCCCAGGTCGCCGCGGACGGAGGACACGTAGTTAATGGCGTTTTTGATAGTCTGGATAGCCTTGGCGGCATCATCGGCCTTGGCAATGCTCAGGTTCGCAATGCCCATAGCGCTGGTGTGCATATTGCCGATAGAAACAGACAGCTGATTGTAGCTATCGCTGGTATCGCCAATCTGCAGAGTCAGCGCACTGTTGCCAGAAGCGGAAACAGAGTGACCGGCGGTGAAGCCAAGGGACTCCTCCACACCCTTCAGGGTGGTCAGGTCCTTGACACTCTGGCCTTCATTTTCGACAACGCTGATACGGCCATCGCCCGTTGTGCCTACAGTGTAAGTCTTGTTGTCCTTGGCTGCCTCAGTCAGGCGCTCCAGAGCGGTACCCAGATTAGCTGCATCCAAGACGCCGTTGCTGTTCAACAGGTCCTTAATGCCAATGGTGCTGCCGCTGACACCGGCGGTCTCGGTGGAGAAGGTGTAGGTTTCAGTACCGAAGCGGAACTTGGCACCGTCGGTGATCATGTCCGCAGTCACCTCGAAATTGGTGCTGGCCAGAATCGTATCCTTGCCGTCTGCGGCGGAGGCAATCACAGTAGTACCCTTGTTGTAGCTGCCGCTCAACACAGGCGCATCGGCAGCATCGCCGTTGTCGCCATCATCAGGACCGGGGGCGGGGTCAGCGTCAGGGGCAGCGGCGGTAACCGTGATATCTGTGGTGAAATCGGGAGCGCCTGCGCTGAGAGCAACCGCATTTGCGGCCGTCAGAGTGATGGCAGAGCCGGTAGCCGCCGCAGTGAAGTCGCCACCATCAGCGTCAGTGAGCTTGTCAGCATTCATGGCGGTCACGAGCTTACCTGCCACAAGCTCATCAATGGGGTTCGCCGCCTTGTCGGCAACTTCATCAGCAGTAACTTCAACCTCGTAGGTCTTGCCGCCAATGGTAAAGCTCAGTTTGCCGGGGCCGTCAACATCCAGATTATCGAGGTCAAAGTCATATACAGCCGCAGCACCCGCAGCACCCGCGGTGGTTTCAGTGATGGCCTTATTAGCGGGATCTGTGAGCGTGGGAGCCACAGGAGCATCAGCGGCGCGGCCAGCAGGGGCAGCGACCGCGTTCGTATAAGTCAGACCTGTGTCGGTAGCGGTGCCAAGAGCGCCCTGGTAATCAGCCTCAGCCTCGTTGTTTGTGCCGGTGATGGTCAGAAGCTCGTCGCCAGCAGCATTGGAAAGGGTCAGCTTGCCGCCGCCATCATCGGTGGCAGTGATGGCACCCAAATCGTTACCATCGACAGACAGCTTCCAATCCGTACCATCATACTGAACATTGATCGCAGAGCCATCTGCGATGGTGGCACCACCAGCGACAAGCGCGTCAATGGCATCCTTCAGGCCGGCACCAGCGGCTACCTGGGTATCGTTGCCGCCCACAGCAATCGTAGCGCCGGTTCCACCGATTTCGCTGGGAGTGCCTGCGCCGCCAGGGCCATCAGGACCAGCACCGGCGGCATCAGTGATAGAAACCTCCATCTTGCCATCCACCGGATCGCCCGCAGTCTGCGTAAAGGTGAGACGAGTACCAGACGCCTCCACCGTAAACGTACCGCCGCCAATGGTGACATTATCAGCAGCAACAGCATCGCCATTTGCGTCTGTGAACTTGCCAGCAGCGAAGGCCGCAGCAATTGCTTCAGCATCCATGCTGTCTGTACCATCGCCTGCCAGCGTAAAGGTATCTTCACCGATCGTCAGATTGATGCTCTTACCATCGGCATTAGAAAACTTCAGGTCATGCAGGTCCACAGCAAAGGTGGTGTTCTCCACGCCAGCTACCTCACCTTTGTGCAGGATGGTGTTCGTGTAGAGGTCGCCAGGAGCTGTAGCATCGGGCTTAACAGTGGGAAGCTTACCGCTCATGGTCTGCTCCACCTGCTGGAGCTTGGTGCTGCCCATATCCTTGGTGCCGTCCAAGAGCTTGATGCCGTTGAAGTTGGCGCTGTCAGCGATGCGGTCGATTTCGGACTTCAGCTGCTCGACCTCCTTCTGGAGGGCGGCGCGGTCCACATCGTCGTCATAGGTGCCGTTGGCGGACTGGGTGGCCAGGTAGTCCATGCGGTTGAGCATGTCCTGAATCTCCTGCATGGCGCCCTCAGCGGTCTTCACCAGAGAGATACCGTCCTTCACGTTCTTCTGGGCGGCGTTCAGGCCGGTAATCTGAGCACGCATCTTCTCAGAAATAGCCAGACCGGCGGCGTCGTCACCGGCGCGGTTGATCTTGTAGCCGGAAGACAGCTTCTCCAGGTTCTTGGCAACAGCGGAGGTGTTGGTGTTGTAGTTGCGGTAGGCACTCATAGCCATAATATTGTGCTGAATACGCATAAAAAAATTCCTCCTTAAAATAGTAGGGGAAAATCCTTTTTCCCCGTGACCCCGCTATCCATGCGGAGCCTGCGCGAGACCCATCCAACTCCCCGGGGGCCCTTCCGGTCAGTCGGGTGGACAGCACCGGTTTCCCGGTGTACATTTCCTATATCGGCTTCTTTTTCCGTAAGTTAAGTGGTTTTTTAAAAATTTTTTGCGGAGGAGTAATGATTTCATGTTTCACAGGCTTTTCCTATGCCACAAATACGTCGCATAGGGGTGTGAGCGGAGGCAATAAAAAAGGGACAGACAATTTCTTGTCTATCCCTTGAAAGCCTTGCAATAATTGGCTTTTTGCTCTTAGCCGAAGTAACGCTCCAGCAGACCCTTGAAGGCCTTGCCGTGGCGGGCCTCGTCTTGAAATTGGATTCCAAATACACAATATACTGTATTTAATTGTAGTTATTTGCTGCAATATCACAAAATATGCAAATGCTTTCCCACGCTTTTCCCACCAAAATTTCGCTTGTGGGAAAGCGTGGGAAACGCTGTTTTACACGGTTTTGCTCCGGCTTCTCAAAGCTGAGACCAGTATTTCTTGACTGTCCTTTTGATTCAGAGACTCAAAGATTGCTTCCTTAGACCAAGATTTGATGGCGCAAGAATAGCCGTTGTTACAGAGATAGAATGTCTCAGTCAACTGCCGGAGGTCAATGTGCATAGCTCTGATTACTTTTTTGTGATTGCAGGCTCCGAAAAGCCTTGATATTACAGTGTTCCCATTAAAACTCATTCATATGCGAAGAAGTCTGCCCAAAGCACAGTTGAATATTGTACAAAGTGGAGCCCGCACCTGCTTACTGTTCAGGGTCGTTGTGACCTAGTTCAGCGTCAGCGTGTTCTGCTCTATGTGGATTTTGTCGATATTTCATCTGTTTCCGCTAAGAAACTCAATGTGGTCTTTCCTCTGTAAAATCAGCCATAATAATCGTATCTGGCCCCTTCCTCCACATCCCAAGTGTCGACAAACTCTTGAATCCCCAGCTTGTCAATGCAGTCCTGGCACAGATGATAGTCGATCACTTCTTTTTTGATCAGATTCAATATCTCCTGGTTATTGTATAAAATTCCTAGTTTGAACATAGGCAATCCCTTCCGCAGACATTGCCCGCAGCGGTCATACATACAGGCTGTAGCTTCATATTCGTTTCCATCACACCAGTGTACACTTTTTGCACACTGCTGCAGGATGCGGAAAACAGACTCATAGGGAATCAGCCCAGCGTCATATTCTACAAGAATTTTGCGAACCACCTCGTTCAGACCATGACCGATATTGTGGCAACTCATGGGAACACCTCCTATTTCAAAATAGCATCATTCCTTGATGAATGATTTGTCTTCATCAAGGACCGCACCCTACTCCATAGCAAAAAAGCGGTCAAAATCGCTTTCATATAGTTGATCCTGAATGATTCTATATTTTTCAAACTCTGTTTCTGCGTGCAGCTTTGCCTGCTCCGCACTGATCTTGCCTGGTCCGATCAACAATTCATTGCCATTGAACTCCAAAAATCCATCCAGGCGCTTTGCCCAATCCTCCATGCTCATGGGAATTTTTCGCTCTGCTTGGAGTTCTGCGTAATCCAAATAGAGTGTTACGATTCGCTCCAGGTAGGATATCTCTTTCTCGCTGAGATAGTTTTTGGCAACGGTCACATCTGCCTTTACAATTTTTCCATCTAGAGCACTTTCCCAGGTTGTCAGTCCCATATGCTCTTTAGCGGCATCTGCCCGTTCCACGATCAGTTCAGCCGCTGTATGACGATGAACCGCATAATGCAATTTATTCTGCACCGTCTGAAAGAATTGTCTTGTAGTCTTTGCGTCTTTGTCGTAGTCAAAGGCTGTAGCATAGAGATCCGTGACCTTCTGATAAAACTTGCGCTCGGACAGACGGATCTCACGGATATACTGCAATTGGCGCTCAAAGTATTCATCCGTGAACATATGGCCTTTTTTCAGCCGTTCTGGATCCATCGTCCAGCCCTGGATCGTATGGTCCTTTACAATTTGCCCAGCCCACTTGCGGAATTGCACGGCGCGTTGGTTGTTGACCTTAAACCCGACCGCAATAATCATTTGGAGGCTATAGTGATCCAGATTGCGGGAAATCTGCCGGGTTCCCTCAGTTTGAACTGTCAAGTATTTCTTGACAGTTGTTTCTGGAAGCAGCTCACCATCATCATATATGCGCTGAATATGCTGGGAAATGCTCTGCTTTGACACATCGTACAGCGCCGCCATCATCTTCTGGGTCAGCCAGATATTTTCGTCCTCATACCGCATTTCATAACTCTCTGCGCGATCACCTGTGGACGCTACAAAGGTCAGGTACTCAGCGGCACTGGAGCGGATGGTGACTTCGGTTTTCTTTTTTCTCATACTGCACTCCTTCTGCTACCAATCCCGCTGTATATCGCTCTCATTAACCTGGTACAGAGAAAGAAACTCCATAAAGTCATTGCCGTTGCGAATCAGCATTAACTCATCAAATTTCCCGCTGGAAGGGTCCTTGAAGCCCGCTACCTGTTCCCCGGTACAGATACTGGAACGAATCACAGGAATTTTCCCAGTTTTGTCATAGAGCGGTATTGTGTGCTTTTTTCGTCTGTTGAACATCAAAGGCGCTCCCCTTCTACTGCCCGTAGCAATTCACGGCACGCGGCCAGTATGTCCCACCAAATGGCCTCAAAATTGTATACCACGGACCATTGGCATTACACGCTATCATACTGTTCTTGCCCTCAGTATAGCACATTCCAACCAGTGAAGTCGAGAAGGATTTCCAGATGCACGTCAGCGGAAGAATTGGAAATGTTTAACAGATACAACTCTCCTGCTGTCACTCAATCAGGCATATAGTGCGGCCAATTTTGTGATGGTGCAAGCCTTTTGGCATACAGTTAACGTAGTTTAGCCCCAAACATCAAAGATTCTTAATATGCACCGGCATATTTCAAAATTTGATATTGCTCTTGAGGCTGTACCCCTTCAATGCGGGCTCCGGCGCATTTCAATTCCAAATGGTATACTGCATCTGCACCGAGGTGTTCCGCGCCACTGGACACATAGCGGACAATTGCCCCTGTCGAAGCTGCGGCATACACCCTGCCCACGGCATCAACTGCGATATTTCTTACTGGTTTTTCACAGCCAGATGTCTCACCTCCCGACACAAAATCCCACTGTCCGGTTGTTTGGTTAAAAGAGACATAGAACCGCTCCACATTGCCCTGCTCATCCCCAGACAATATGATTCCCGTTGTATCAGAACGGGCGGATGCACATAAACAGGATATCCGTCTTAAATGAGGATAAATTGTAGATGCTGGGCTTTTACCAGATAAATCAACCAATTCCAGTTCCGCTCCATCTGTTTGGAGGATAAGGACGCGGTCGGTCATCAGACAGGCTTTTGCTGCGGCAGATATCTCACGCTGATAGAGAATTGTCCTGTCCGCCAGCGATATCAGATACAACGCGCTCCCCTGTTGGACTAAAACGGTAGTTTCTCCAAGGTCTAAAATCCGCAGTCCTGACCGCAAAACGGCGTGGCCAGCCGGCACAATTTGGTCGGTGCTGCGTTCCCAGAATTGGAACTGATCCGATAGCAGCAAGCCCTCCCGTCCATCACAGCTTGATAAAATATGGCCCGGATAGGATTCCGTTTGTTCCAGTGTAGCCATAGCTTGGCTTTGCCCACCAGAAATCGGCCAGCGGCGGATGACACCGTCCCGATAATGTGCCAAGATAGTATCTTCAGTGGGACAGACAGCGAAAGAGACTAACTGGCCGCTTTTTTCATATTGCACGCCCGTAAAATCACACCCACGTAAATCGCAGCCGCTCAAATCGGCGTTGTCCAGATGGGCAAAACGCATGGAGGATTGGGAGAAATTTTTCTGTGAAAGATTTTCCCAGGATAATATCACCTCGTCCAGGCACAGTCCGCTCCAATCCGTACCGGGCAGGCCAAAGCCGCCATAGTGCAAAAGACTCACGCTGTTTGTGGACAGGAAGGCGGATTGCCCACCCCTCTCAACCCGGATCCTGCGGGCAAATTCGGCCAGCCGTTCCCTCGCCAGTTCCTTCTCCCCGTCATTCAGACGGCACAGCTTCTGGCCCGCAAACCCCAGGATCTCGTGGCTGAGACGGCACTGGGACAGCAAAGACCAGGCCTCGCCCGCATCCTTCTGGCACAGGGTGCGAATAACTCCGCAGGCGACAAAGAACTCCTTCATTGAGCGGTGAAAAAAGCATCGTTTCTCCGGCTCCATATGATCGCATTTCAATAGGGTACGGTCGCTGAAGCGGCGGTCAACGTCCTTAGAAACCTCTTGCGAGGACGTTTCTACGCTGGCCCAAAGCTCCTGGGCCAGATCATCCTGACCGATTTTGGTTTTGAATTCCGCTAAGCTGATGCTGTCCGTTCCAAACTCCTGCATACAGAGGGCCAGCTGTTCCAGCATGAGAAGTATATGTGTGCGGACCTTTTGGGGCGAGGTGTGATCCCCCCGCATTTCCAGATGGTACTCATAATTACGGGCAAGGGCCCGTTCTGCATAGTCCTGATAGATGCCAGCCATGTCCATTGAGTGAATATTTTCATTATCCAGCTGCGCCTCGATCATATTGAGAAACAGCGGTTTTGCCGCCAGGCCGATCAAATCATGTGTTGTTCTGATTTTCTCCAGACGAGATCTGCGCTCCGGGGTGTTGGCCATCCGCTCCAAAAAGGCCAGCCGGTCCTCCAAGGTTACAGGGGCCATGTGCAGCACCAAGGGCCGGCACGGGGCCTCCAGAACGCGGTCCCGAACACAGTCCGTATGCCCATCCATCTTCCGGGATGTGACAAGCACCTTGCAGCCGGCAAATTGCATGAGCAAATGCTCCAGCCAGATCAAATTGTCCAGCACAGCCGAATCGCTCATATCCAGGGACATCTCGTCCAGTCCGTCTAATATAATGAAAAATCGGTATTTGGTCTCCAGCTTCACCTGGTTCCACAACGACAGGTCCGCGCCAAAATCTCTGAGCCGCTCCTCCAGAAACTGGCGGCCGTCTTTGCTGTTGCCGCTCAGCGTTCTCAGTGAGAACCGCAGGGGGATCCACCCGGTTTCCGGAGAACGTAAAAACCGCTTCGCCAAATACGTGGCCAAGACATAGGTAAAAAAGCTCTTGCCATCGCCAAAGTCGCCCCATAAAAGGGCATAAGAGCTGTCCTCCCGTTGGAGCCATTTTAAGATGTACTCCTCCGCGGAACCATCAATGAGCTGCCCGCCCCATCTAGCAGCCTTGATGGGGCGCGGTTGGGGTAAAACGTCCTGTAGTTCTGAAGGGAAACCGTGTCTGACTCGGAATAAGTCAGCATCCACTCCGGATTATGCAGATACCTTTTCCAGACCGGCGGGAGGTGCGGCATCGGGGCCAGCTTGTCTTTCCAGGCTTTTAAAACTGCGCCGCATTCTTCCTCGGTTAACTCCGGCGGATCGGAGGCATAGAATTGCCTGTATAAATCAGGAAACAGTCCAAACAGCTGGTCTATGCCATTGTCTGGCGTCCAAAACTGGATATCCAAGATGGGATACCACTTGTCCTCTTCCAGCCACTCCTGATATACCTTGTTTAAAGTGTTATTTACAGTGCCATTGGGCGAGAGCAAAATCCAATGATCTATGACGCGCTTCATATCCTGCGCGGAGGACAGTTTCGCGCTGACATCCGCCTCCTGAATCGGATTTTTTTGATAGTCTTTACATTCTAAAAGGCAGGTGGTCTCAACGCCGAAAGCATCCTGATATGTGAAAGAGATATCGAAGCCATATTGGAACCCGTTGTGCTGATGGCGCAGCTCCTTCATCACTGTATCATCACTCAGGTCAAACAGTTTGCGGATCAGCTGACAGGCCGCTTGTTCCAACCTGGCTCCCCGGTGCTGGACCGGTTCATCTATGCGCGCCGCCGGGACGGGCAGGGGCCTGGGCACCAGCTCCGGCTCTCGCTCCGACCTTTCAGCGTCTCCTTCCCGCACAGCGGAGTCAGGACAATCCCCTTCTTTCCAAACGAATGTAGAATCCTGAGATAAGATACACCACAGATCACTTTTCCAGGCCAGCAGGCTCTCGTGCTGCGCCCAATACTCAGCCCTGTTGGCAGGGGGCATGTTGAACAAAAACGCCAGCTGCTTGGATAAGCGCTCTCCCTCTTCGGGTGACTCGGCTGATATCAAGGTAAGAAGTGCCTCTATCCTGTGATACTTATGGCCTGACAGCGCGTCCGTCAGCTGCTCCCGCAGGACACCCAGCCTTTCCTCCGATTGTGATGAGAGAACAGGCGGAGGTTCTTCCTTGAACAGGACCCGCTCCGTCTCCTTCAGCAGTTTCCTGTGGTCATAGAAATCCACCAATCGGCCGGTCTTCTGATCCATAGCCAGTGTGGCCAGAATCGAAAGCGCTGTAAACCGGTTTGTTTGTTTTGTAAGATAGACGGTATCAACGGATAGATTGGAAATGATCGCCGTGCATATGATAAGCATACCGGGAGAGCGCGTCCCATTCCACCTGAATTCCTTCGGAAGCTGCCGATACTGCTTCATATCTTGTCGGGAACTTCGAAATAAATATGGTACATGGATCCGGACGCGTTCCACGCCTAAAGCGGGCTGCAGTTTGGTGAAAAGGGAAAGTGCGGTCTCTATATCATCGCAGAGCAGCATAGCGCTGGTTTTTTGCTTATTTTCCTGCACGGCAATCCAGTCCGCGATCTGCTGCGTCCAGTTGGAGGAATCCTTCGGATCACTGCGAACCTGCTGATAAAATACTGTCTTAACTGCCCTGTCCTGTAGTGCCTGCGTACAGGAATAAGCGTATATTACCGGACCAAACCCTTTGAGCAGCTGAGCGGGGGGCGCGCAGTCTATCGTCAGACCAAGAAGGGCGGCATTGGGAAAGTATCTGTCAATGGAAGAGCAAATGCGTCCCCAATTGCGGTGGGCAGCCTCCTCCGCGATAACCAGGAGGGGATCGGAAAAAGAACCCATGCTTTCGGAATTTTAAGAGTGGAAGAAGCGCTGTTCCAGCCGGGGAGACTGTGTATCGGCGCGACTGTGATGCCGCCTGGTATACGAACCTCGGACATCAGCTCAGAAAGCGAGCTGGCCAATTGGACAGCATAGGACTCGCCCAAAATCTGCCGCAATCCCTCTGCATGTTCGGAAGCGAGATCGGATGTGGCGGCCAAAAGGAGGACTGGCAGAGAGTTCCGATTGTCCGCCAGCCGCCGGATCAATTCTTCCATCAGGGGCAGCTTATCCACCCCGGGAGGGACGGTGATAAAGCCCATTGGCCCAGCCGTCCAGTCCGATGCCTGGAGGCGCTCTGTGACCACATAAACTGCCTATCCCATCCATGTTTGTGAGGCAGGCATCGCCTTGGCCCCAGGCTGCAGCGGCTGAAATACGGTTTTGGGCAGACCGGCCTGCCGGATCAGGCGGTCAATGCGATTCATTTTACCTCTGTGATCGTATGTACTGCCCACACAAATCAGTTCCTCCCCGACCTGTATCATACGGCACCGGTTAAAATATTGGGGCATATCGGGTCCGCGATTTTCCCGAAGGGTGTAGTCTGTCCGTGAAACACACTTCAAATTTTTTGCCGCCCAGTCGATCAGCTGAGGGAATCGGTTCAAAATTTCTCCAAAAGCGTGGTACATCATTTCAGCCTGATTGGAGTGGCAGACCTTGCCAAACAGGCGGTACGACGCCCCTTCACGGGGGCGCTTCCCACCGCTGAGCGCGTCGGGAACGGGGCTCGGCGGGCTGGTCAGCTCATTTTCCTTTAGCAGGTCAAACTGATGCTCGTCCTCTCCGCACAAGTCGAAAAGCTGTGAAATAAAAATGCGTTTTTGTTTGAGGTTATAAGCGGTTCCCAAGCATATTACTTGCCCATTAATTTGGAACGTCCGCTGATTGGAGAATTGACTGTCCGATGTGCGTAAAGCCCCTAAATCCTGGGCATAGTCCATGGTATCCAGACATTTGAATTGCCGCAGCGCTGCTGGAATCCGATCGGTATGGCGGGTGAGTAATTCGGAGAATACATGCGCCATCATATCAGCTTGTGATCCCATAAATTCCTGCCCAAATAATTTATAAAATGTTTTGGCCATAGTCGCCCTCCTACAATATAGTTACGGTGAAAGGCACGGCAGCCAGCCGTGTCTTTTGTCGTCTCAAAGCTGAAGCTGTAGAATGAGAGAGTCAATGGCCTGACACTTGTCACCTTGGGCTGACATGCCCGTGATCGAGTCCGTCAGCCGTCTCTCTCATTCGCAGCGTTCGATTTGCGCAGGTAGAACTAATGGGTTTCCCAATACGTTCGCGTCACTCAGGAGATTGAACAAGCGGCGAGAAACAGAGACGGGAGCCATATCCAATCACACAGGAGGACGCTATGAATGCAGTAGGAATTGATATATCCAAAGGGAAAAGCATGATGATGGCCCTGCAGCCGATGAATAAGGTCGCGCTGAAGCCAAAGGAATACCCCCACACCAGGGTTGGTCTGGAGCAGATGGCGCTTGCTATCTTGGGGCTGGGGGGAAGATACTCGGGCAATCATGGAGGCCACAGGCCGATATCATGAGCCGGTGGCGGCGGCCCTGCACGAGTATGGCATCCACGTCATGGTGATGAACCCGCTGTTCATCAAGCAGAGCGGCGGCTCTATCCGCAAGGTCAAGACCGATAAGGCGGATGCCAGGAAAATCGCCAAGTATGCTCTTGACAATTGGGCAGATCTACGGGAATATATCCCCATGGATACAATCAGGGAACAACTAAAGCTGTACTCACGGCAGTACAATTTGTACATGAAAAACGTGGTGGCGTTTCAAAACAACCTCATTTCTCTCACTGACAAGGTCTTTCCGGGGGTAAACGAGCTGTTCTCCAGCCCGGATCGCGCCGATGGTAGCCAGAAGTGGGTCGATTTTATCATGACCTTTTGGCACTATGAGTGTGTCAACCTGGCCAGCGAGGCCACCTTCACCGAACGCTACCGTAAGTGGTGCAAACGCAAGGGGTATCATTTCAACCAGGGGAAGGCAGCGGAGCTGTATATGGACAGCATGGGCCATATCACGACCCTGCCCAGGAACAATAATACCAAACTGCTGATCTCCACCGCCTCCAAGGAGTTGGCCTCGGCTAAGGCCACTCTGGCCGTCCTGCGTGCTGAAATGGACCGTCTGGCCCGCCAGTTTCCGAAGTATGATACTGTCCGGGCCATGTACGGCGTGGGCGAGAGGACTGTTTTGCAGCTGATGGCGGAGATTGGTGATGTGCGCTGTTTCCCCCGCCGCAGCTCCATTGTGAGCTTCGCGGGCGTTGATCTGGCTGTGGACGAGTCTGGTAAGCACGTTTCCAAGAGCAATCCCACCACCAAGCGCAGCTCGCCCCACCTGCGTAAGACGCTCTATCAAATCGTCTGCACTTATCTGAAAAAGTCTCCCTCTAAGGAACCGGTGTACCAGTTTCTGGACAAGAAGCGGGCCGAAGGCAAACCTTATTTCGTTTAAATGACCGCCGCCCAAAACAAATTCCTGCGCATTTATTATGCCCGCATGAAAGAGTGCCTCGCCGCTGATGCGCAGGAGACTGCCAAGAATTAGTACACTCCGAAATCCTCAGCTTGTATGGTCTGCAAAAAATCTTCTTTTGCAGGCTTGGTTTGTTGTACCCTGTCCCTCTCAAATTTTTTCATTTTGAGGCTTAACTTTTGTTTGCAGGACTCGATTCTATCACGGAAGCCCTTGTTACACATATTTCCAATTATTAAACTGATATAATATTACGTCACAATTTACCTGCTATCGTCTACTACGATTTTGTCAATGGAAGCTACTCCTATGAAACGAATCCGATAAAATCAGGCGGATACGTTCTTGAACAATCTTGCTTAAAGCATCTAGTCGTGCTTGTTTGACAAGGATTTCATTATGTTGCTGGAATTTAAAATCTTCTAATTCTATCAAGTCCTGACGGATACTATCGGTCAGAAGCCTCCTGGCGTTTTGGATAAAATCTTGGCCCAACTTTGGTTTACAGTGCCGCAGATAGCAAACTGAGTCTACGATTTGATTATTATTTAGTTCCGGCAATAGACTGCGGTTATGGTCAAATGCCGGTGCCATACCAATAATCTCCAGTGTTTCTGTATCAAACAGCACACCAAAGTTGCCGAAATGGCGGTCAGCATTCAGGATAATAGCGTCCAATATGCACATCCGTCGGAAAGCGTCCCCACTGCCAATACCATCAAAAAAGGTCAGCAGTTTTGGAATAGTGATTTTCTCCTCATAGAAGACTGCACTGGCTTTCACCAGCCCCACAGTCTCGTTGGCAAAGAGTGGACATTTGCTAATCAGATTTCCGTGATAATAGCCTATATCGTAGGGCACAGCTCCAGGACATAGCCGGGTGGATAGCTGTGCAGCCAGGTACTTGGAGAGCGGCTCAAGCCCATAGTGTGTACTGCCCCTTTTATAGAGGAGGATATTACCGACTTCGTGTTTCCAGTATTTAGCGTAACGGCCATCCGTTCCAAATTCCGGAGAGGTGGGAGATGGTTCTTTTTCCCTAACAAGCCCATCAAAGGCGGATTCACTGACAATTTCATTGAACGGGCCAGTGTATAAGGAGACATCCTTCCAGGTTAGTGGTGAATCAGCTTCCCGAATCCAGAAAGTATCGTTTAAAGATAGTGCATGGGTGGTATGCAGAAACACATCCAAGTCATCGCATCCATACTGTTCAAGTAATTGTTTGATGTGTTTTCGGTGTTTAGGGGACCTCCTTTGTTTCAAAAAAGCTACCAGGTCATGATATCCTATGGGACGGGAAGCAATGAGCCACTGGTCTTCGAAAAATTCGGGCTCATCAAATTCGTTGCGTTGACAGCGAAACTCCAGTATAGGAACCTCTTTGTTCATCAAAATATAGCTGGTTTTGCTGCCGCGACCCGTCATTACCTCTACCTCTTTTTGCGCGATTTATGTTACATGCAGCAATCAACCTTGCGCATTGCGTGGGCAATCTCAATGCTGCTTATTTCCTGGCAAAATTCTTCGCTGTCACTGCCTAAAGTGATGTCCCGGAAGTAGTGTAGCCGAAGATTATCGCCGGATTTTATATTAAACGGCCGTATATATCGCTTCTGCGGATCTGTTGTAGTGAAGATGGCGGAACTGGGATCTAAAACTTCAAGCGGTCGAAGATTATGGGATGTAAAAATCAGTTGTCCTTGCCCTGAATCCTGCATGATTCGCAGCAGTTCACCCAGAAGATGCTCATAAATGTTAGAGTCCAGTTCATCAATGGCCAAAGTAATACCAGGATTGTTATAGGTACAGATCAAAAGTGGCAACAGAGAAATGATTTTTTTAATACCCGCGGACTCATATTTTAAAGGCAGTGGAATGGTTTCATTGTTTCCGGATTTTAACGCAATCAGTTGTACACGAATACCCGTATTTCTGTTCTCAGTGTGTTCCGTGCCAAGAGAAACAAGCGCAATTTTCACAGCAGGCACCATTTTACATAGTACGGTGTTGATTGCTTCAACTGCTTGTTCAGCTAGAACGTATTCTTTATCTTGTATAACTGTAGGCCGATTCAATGGCAGCTCTAATTGCCTAATCGAATTGCCGGTTTGGAAGATTAGCGGAAGCATTGTCCCAACAGAGTTTAGATGTGTATTCTGATTATCAATTACGAAAAGGCTTATCTCGGCGAAGTGTCGAATAGCTGCAAACATTGGACACCACAACGTGTTGTCCGATTTGGTTTGGATTAAAGTGAGTACCTCGTCTGAAAAGAGAAATGATCGGTGCTCACTGGCGCAAAGTCTTTTTGTAGACCGCAGTTCGTCCAAAATCTGAGAACTTTTTCCAAATAAATCATTTCTCCTTCTGGTAGGAGTAATTACTGTTTTATAATCTGTAGAACGATTCACAATAACGGGGTTCATCCTGCTCCAGACATTGTTCTGGAGCGTAGAAACCTTTACGGTTTCATTGGAATGATCCAGGCCAATCTGCACAGCGTAAATGGTGCGGAATTTGTTCCTGTGGTCATTCTCTACACTGAGTTCAAAGCTCAGTTCCGCTTCATCATGACCAATAGTGATGCAGTTTCTTAAATATTCCTTAACAGGTACACCAGACAACAAATACTTCAATATTTTTATGGCATCAATAAAAGTGCTTTTACCAGAGCTGTTTGGCCCATAGATTCCTAACACATCTGATTTAAGCGAAAAAATGTCGGAGTCTAAATTACAAGGAAACCGTATCTTGCCCGAGGATATATTTTTAAAATATTTAAATGTGACTGATTGGATTCGAACTCTCAAATTAATCCGCCCTTTTTGTCGTAAATACTTGTATTATAATCTTGTTTTAAGGGGTGCGCAACGGAAAACCAGAAAAAATCATTTTATGCCCTGGATTCCGCCTTTCTGTATTGAAATAAAATTTTTTATAATTTGGTGTCCAAAATCAATGCTCTCCAACGTTATTATTTATAGGACCCTGTAAAGAGAAAGGCCGGAATTGAGGTGCAAATATGCAGATTGATATATTCAGTGAATTGACCGGAATCCTTGAACCATGTGAGGGCATTGAACAATCTCCTGAGACAAGTGCTGCGAAGAATACTTTCTTGCGGGAAACCACAGAGCGAAATTCCAGACTAGTTCCACTAATTGACATTTTCTCTCTAAAAGGCTTCCGATGCAAATACTCTATTGTGGATGCCGCAACAAGTTTATGGCAAAGGGGAAACACCATTGTCTGGAGAGATGAAACCGAATCAATGGCGCGGCTGCGGGCACGCTTACAATGTGGAAATTTTTATATGTTCCCTTTAGAGGAAGAACTCAAGACATATTTGGGACATCTCCGAGAAAATGGGTTAGAGGGTCAGATTGATTGGCGTGGTTTTATCGCAGAGTTTAAGCGTTTCCAGGAGGTGTTTCCGGAGGAACTGATGTGGAGTTAAGATTATATGGCTTCACGCTGTGTCTCTATCATGGAAAAGTTAAAGCGCAACTTTGCAGGGAGTGAGTTAGTGGAGCAAAAGTCTAAGCTGAAGGATATTTGAAAATCAGAATGAGTACACTGATTAATCAATATACACAATTTTTACAAAGAAATCTGGGCATTTCAGATTTGAAGGCCCAAGCTGTTTGGGTCAGTCTGGCGGCTTACATTAATCAAAGAATTTGTATTTATGGCAAAGCGGTGGAGCAAATACAAGTTACTGTATCCCACACAGCCCAAGATGGCATTTGGCTCTGTAATCACGATGCTTATATTGCGGCCCGGCTTCGGGAAGCTGTGCTGCCACCTTGTGGGACAGGTTTGACTCCGGCTGAGGGAATATACTCCTTTCGTGACCTGACCGTGGCCGGTCAGATCGCTCAGACATACAAATTTTTAATTGAACGTACTTATGATGGAGGTCAAAATGAAGCACAGCTAGCTTTAAATTTTGCTTTTGCGGATATGCAAGAGGAGACTTTAATTCAGAGGGGCATTGTGAGCAGCAACATGGCTGTGCTCTTGCGTGGCTCACGCACCCAAGGCCACTCTATAGCTTTAAACGCTATGGGTGAGCGCTTGGCGGCTGATGTATCTAAGAACCTGCTCACAGTGGTTGATCAGTCTGTTTTTCAAGGTATCTATAAGGCTGTTCTAAATGCCTATCATCAAAATGGCAACAATATCGCTGAGGCAATCCGTGCTGGTGTATCATATGGAGAGGCGGTGACCGCGCAAGCCCATAAAGAGAATCCAAAGGCATCTCGATGGGGGAGAGCCATGAATCGGTATTGGAAGAAATTTTATGTAGTACCAGACACTAAAAACAAGACTCCATCCGAGCGGCAAATAGAGAAAATGCTTGTGCGTATAGGCCATTCTCCCCACAAAAGTAACTCCACATATCAAAACTACATAAACGAATGGAGGATTTTTCTGAAGAGGATTGAGAAAATTTAATCCAATGGCTTCCTGATGTTCCCCAAAAACCAAGCCATACTTCTTGCCGTTCACATCCTTCTCCAAATCGGAGAGGTAAGTCAGAAGACTGCCAGTGTTCTCGTCCTAGGGCGCAGCAAGCAATGTAGGCCCGGATAGCAGATATTTTGGAGAGCAGGTCGTCCCGCTTTGGTTTGGGGAGGTTGGTGAACATATCAGTTTCCGTCAAGGTATTTAGAAAGTTCCTTTGTAATCTTCTCTGCTCCGAGCGACAGCAGAAATTGACGGCATCCCTCCGCTGCCTGTTGAATAGTCTGTGCTGGCACTCGTACCGAGTTATACACAGTTGCTTCAACTGGATACTTAATTGAGACTTTTTGAATGTGCTGATTTACTTCATTCTAATCGTTCTAATATATTAAAGAATTCAACTTCTCGATATCTTTGATTTCGCGGAATTGCTTCAAATATTCCAAATCCAACATGAATCGTCCTTCCGGTTAATCTGTATTCTGAGAAATCTTTAATTGAATGATTTGTGGTTTAACCTCTGATATCTTTAGTGTTCCACTACGCAAATGCAGTACATCTTCAATATCTGAAGGGAATAAGTTAATTCCGTGCTTTGCCAGTAGTTTCATAAAGCTTGCAGGTGTGAGAATCCTCTGCTCAAACAGGAGGTCCAAAGCCCCTTGAAAAATGTTCTCATTCAAAAAATAAGGTTCATCGTCCGGTTCTTGTTTTCGCCAGCCGTTTTTAGATATTTGCCGCATCATATATTGATGCTGGTTACTAGTGATAATTTCTAGTTGACGGCTGCGGTAAACCATAGCCTGAACTGAAACTCGCCATTTCCGTTTTAACCATAAATAATACTTTAAATCTGTGGGGTATGCCTGTACATCTCTGGCAAAGCTCTCTGCAGGCAATAAGAATGCACCGGCAAACATATTAGCCTGCGCTTCACGATGCTTAAATTCTTCTTTTGGGATCATGTCCAGCCCCTCGCTCCAAGGATGGAGCAGCACATGAGCAAGTTCATGTGCCAAATCAAACCGAATGCGCCCCATGGGCTTTGTGCCTTGATCTACTGCAATTAGAAACATCTCACCTTGATGATTACCCCGGCTTTTTAGTAATGTTCTCTGACTAAATGCATCAATTTTCGATTCATTTGTATCGAAGCCAGTCACAATCAAACCGTTTTCTTCTAATGTAAACTGCAAATTTGGAATAGGCTCTATTCCTAAATTCCAATATTTTCTAACCTGCATCGAAATTCGCTCAATTTCTTTTAGTTCTGCAACACTGCCTTGTTCATCAAATTCATTGTCATTTCCCCAAAATTCAATCTTGGGAAGATGCAAAACCGGAAAGTCTACATATTCCGCAAGAACCTCATAAATCTTTGCTACGTATTCGAGCTTTAAACTTTGTACAGTACGATTCATCTTTGTGGCACTAGCCAATGAACGGAAATAAATCGTTTCTGTCGAGGTAGTGTAACTATCCTCCTGCAGAAAAAACTCATATGGCACATTCAATGTATTTGCAATTTTCATGCTTCTTTCATACTCTGGGCGATTCCCATTGTTTTCATAAAGCGAAAGAGATTGCTTGCTAATTCCTGTTCGACCAGCGAGTTCGGTTAAGGTCAACCCTCTAAGCAATCGTGCCTTTTTCAATTGCTCGCCCTGAAAAGCTTTTTGATTCATACAAACTGGGCTCCTATTCAAATATGTTAAGCTTCTTCTTCCTCATCATGTAAAGCCGGACGAAGTCCAGGCTTTAACCCTATCAAAGTGCGCACATTAAGTTCTGCGGGTACATTTGATGTGTCAGAAACACTTCGAGAGTCCGTCAGTTCAGCATAGTCTGGGACAATGAATTCATTTAAACTTTCAGAAGCAATCACATCAAAATCTTTATCAAGAAAAAATAACTGGACATCTAACAGTCCAAATTTGCTTGGGGTATAAGTGATAACGTAATGGACATATCCCTCATCCGGAGTAAAGAGATCTGCAACAATTGTTTCAAAATCTTCCCAAAGCGTCTTTTCGTCAAAAAGATTCATTGGCATAAACGTCAGCTGTTTGCATTCACTTTCATAAGCAGAGTTCTCAATCCCCAACAATGTCTGTAAAAAATGAGGTGTTCGACGCCCTTTCTTTCTGGGAACTGAACGCAAATTCTGTTCTGTTGTGATAGAGTAAGAAATTTTTTCCTTTTGGTCAATCACCAGTCGCCCGGCATAACCGCTGCGTTGGAAGGGGAGAATAGTAATATGTTCAGAAGCAATTCCCAGCCGAAGATTTGTATTAATACAGTCCCCACGAAAATGTCCTAAAAAATTGTGTGTATCCAAAGGATGCTCGCTAAACAACAGAGGGATATCATCGGTAACGGCCTTATTGATTGCCCAGACAAGCGTACGTTCAAGATTTTCATTTCTACGAATTATTGCCAAGAGAAACACCTCGCTTTCCGTTTGTCCTCTATTTTTAGATATTTTATTTGATTTGTCAAGTATAAAGCTGGATATATTTTTATCTGTCATGCTATGACGTAGTTAAAGAGCAGTAATACGCTGCGATTACTGCTCTTTAACTGTCCCCTGAACAGCGGTTTATAGCTGTCCTTATGTGGGGTGGCCCTTCGTCTGATACTGATGATCCTGCTTCACTTTGTAATGGACGGCGTCCAGAAATACGAATGGGACACTGCCTGCAGAGACCGGTTCTACTCTGCGCTAAGTGCCGCTGTTGCGTTGCGGTTGCGTTCTGTATGCTCACCTGCAGGCGAGTGTACCACGCTGTGACCTCTGTCATAATCTTCTCGCTGATTTGGTTTATTTTCCCATTCTCGACTGACAGGATTCTTTTTATCCTTTTTTACATAATTTTTCTGGGTCTCTAATAATACAGATTAGATAAAATATTTGAAAGTGGCTGACTTACAGTTTCGTTCAAAACAGCAACGGATTTATATTTCAAAAAGCTGTTGATTTTTTGAAATAAACAATGTATTATTTGTGTAGTATTTCAAATTCATTTACTTGGAGGAATACAATGAACAGAGCTGGCCAGTACATTTCAAATATGACAGGGGAAGCCGCATATCAGTCTTTTTGCCCTACTTCTTTGCCGCCGCAGCCTGCTTTGGATATTAGCGATGATATATTGCGCCTGTTGATTGAAGCCAGCCGCAACCTTCAAAAGCTGGATGTCGCGTCTCAGTTGATTCCCAGTACAGAATTATTTGTGTCTATGTATGTTCGGAAAGAAGCTCTGCTTTCATCTCAAATGGAAGGCACTCAGTGTACTTTGGAGGACATACTTGACCCAGAACTGGATATTAACGCCAATCTGGACGTGGCAGACGTGGTCAATTATGTAAAAGCGACGCAATATGCTTTAGAGCAGCTTGAGAAGCTGCCGATTTGTAATCGGTTGCTTAGGTCGATCCATGCTGTTCTCATGGAGGGCGTACGGGGGCAGGAGAAAAATCCGGGAGAATTTCGTCGCTCCAAAAATTGGATTGGACCGGCAGGATGCTCTCTAAAGAATGCCCGATATATTCCGCCAAATGTTGGAGATATGAAAGCATCCATGTCCGCACTGGAGCAGTATATCAATGAAAATCGGGAGTATGATCCACTCATACAAGCCGGACTGATCCACTATCAGTTTGAGACGATTCATCCTTTTCTTGATGGTAATGGTAGAATTGGCAGACTTTTGATTTTGCTCTATTTGATGGAGCAAGGATTGCTGCGCAAGCCCGTAATTTATGTCTCATATTTTCTAAAGAGAAATCAAATCGAGTATTACGACAGAATCAGCGAAGTCCGTCGAAGTGGAAACTATGAACAATGGGTCCGGTTCTTTTTAGAGGCCGTCAGCGCTGCAGCTACCGACGCGATGACATCAATTGAACAGTTATCCGCACTGCATGAACAAAGCCTAGAATTGCTACCCAGAGCAACACGTAGCAAGGATAATGTCCGCGCTGTGTTTGACTATTTGGAACAGCACCCCATCATTGACATTAAGCACACGGCTGCCGCGCTGGGTGTAAGCTACAACACGGTTTCTACTGCTGTTAAAAAGCTGATGGAACTGGACATATTACGAGAAACGACTAACGCCGCCAGAAACCGTGTATTTGCTTACGAAAAATATCTAGCAATATTGCGGGACGGAACGTGATTGCTGATTAGCTTTTGGATATATGTCAAGTGGCATTGACTATAACAAAAATTTTAAACACTAACATTCGATTTGTTACAATCAACTTATTTTCAATTTAATGGCCTGACCTGTATCATTTTTAGTGTGACGAGTCCAGAAGTACAAATATTTTTCCCACAAGCAACCGACAAAGTAAGTGCCAAGGTCGTTGTGACACAAGGGATTTCGTGATTTTTGTGGGAAATCACTATATGCTGGCGGTAAAGGAATATCTTTGCTGTTTTTTCCCGCCGATTTCCCACCAAACAAAAAATACGAATAAATACAGCAAAACACGGATAACGAAAGCTCGTTATCCGTGTTTCGTGAACTTGTTTTAAATGGGGTCTGCAACGTGAAAATAAGGGTGTTCTCGTTGCAATTAATTGAATTTATCTGTATTTATGCGTATCGAATCCTTAGCCGAAATACCGCTCCAGCAAACCCTTGAAGGCCTTGCCATGGCGGGCCTCGTCCCGGGCCATCTCATGCACGGTGTCGTGGATGGCGTCCAAGCCCTGCTCCTTGGCCATCTTGGCCAGCTCCACCTTGCCGGCGGTGGCGCCGTTCTCGGCCTCCACGCGCATCTCGAGGTTCTTCTTGGTGCTGTCAGTCACCACCTCGCCCAGCAGCTCCGCGAACTTGGCGGCGTGCTCGGCCTCTAAAACTTCCACCTTTAGCGTTTCCACTTTTCAGAGATTATAACACAAGATTTTGGGAAAGTCCACCTTTTTTCCACTTAAGGAGGGCTACCAAAATGGCAAGAACAGAAAACACCAGTACCCCCGGCGTGTATCAGTTGGACAATGGCTTTTGGGGCTATCGTTACACGCTGACAGTCAACGGCAAAAAGAAGGATTTCAAGAAAACCAAAGACGAATTAGGCAAGCCGTTCAAGACGGCAAAGGCGGCTTTTCGGGCGCGGGAAACTGCTATTGTGCGGGAGAAAGAGAACAGGACGCAGAGGCCGCAAATGCAACGCATGACGTTTGCGGAGGTCTATCAAGTGTACTGTGAACAGGGGCGCAACGAAAAAGCCTATCAGACCATCCGCAAACAGGAAAGTCTATGGAACAACCATTTAGCGGCCCGGTTCGGCAAGCGGTTCATTGATGAAATTGCCGTTGCGGAAGTCAATGATTATTTAGCGGAATTGTACTACACAGAGGGCCGCGCATATCGGTATGTAGAGGGCTTTTTGAAAATGTTCTATCTGATTTTCGGGCAAGCCTATTCCCGGAATTTTCTGGACGTGGACACCTACAACAAATTGTGCGTCAATAAAGATGTCCGTATTCATATGCCGAAAATGAAGATTGACGAAGATACCGACATTGTAGCGTACAGCCGGGAACAGGTGGAAATGCTGGACGATTACTTTTCGGGGACAAATGCGGAAACCGCCTATTTATTGGGCCGCTGTTGCGGCTTACGTATCAATGAGTGTTACGGGCTGAAATGGGAGAATGTGGACACAGAGCGCGGCACGATTACCATTGACAGGCAAATGCAGTATCAGGATGGGCTTATTAAATTGGTATCGCTCAAAACGCGCAACGCTCGGCGGACGATTTACATGAGCGATAAATTGAAAGCGTATCTTCAAGAATTGGAGCAGCGCAACCGGGAACAGGCGGCGGGCCTCGCCGCACAGCGGACGCAAAATCAGACCTTTATCACAGATATAGACGGGCAAAAGATTTCGTCTTTGGAACTGGTGAACTGTCTGCCGAACGGCAAAATTCAGACTGTAAACTCCATGAAATTCCATTCCCGTACCATCAAGGCCACGTTGGGGATTGATTTCAAATATCACCACTTGCGCCATACATACGGCACAAGACTTGCAGAAATGAACACGCCCACGCACATTCTTTGCAATCAGATGGGACACGCCAGCGGCAAGGTGACAGAGCGGTATTATTTGGCGGTATCGAAAAGCGGTATTGATATTCTGACGGCAAATCTAAATGCTATGTAATGTAAGAGCGGCGGGGGATTTCTCCCCCGCCCTCTGTGTTTACCCGGCTACTACCATTTGCACGTTGCAATCCAGACAGGCAATATTGACCGCTTTCGTTGCCCGGACGGAATTTCCACAGCAGGGGCAAATATACTTTCGCGTGCT
>ERZ808028.504-NODE-504-length-32257-cov-5.091268_pt1 | contig 32257 bp, 22 predicted proteins | sample MGYA00380184_ERZ808028 | MGnify/ENA primary metagenome ERZ808028 (study PRJEB31490, sample SAMN06133397) | mouse gut metagenome | isolation source: J8_1 | host: mice | place: China: Chengdu | collected 2015-05 ...
CAGATCGCGGCGGAGGAGATCGGCAGAGTCAGCGCGATGCCCACGAGCACGGATATGATGATGCCCATCAGGAAAGGCTGCAGATCCGTCGCCCACATGATCAGGGAGCCAAGCGAGCTGGCAGCAGCGCCGATGCCCGGTGCAAGAAGGGAAGATAAGGCTACGCCGATAAAGATCGTCACGAAAGGGGTGACAAGGATATCGATCTTTGTCTCCTTGGAGACAAGTTTACCGGATTCAGCCGCCAGAATGGCGATGACCAGGACCGCGAGAGGTCCTCCGGCACCGCCTAATTCATTGGCTGCGCCGCCTACCGCCGCAAGGGAAAACAGTACGAGGGGAGGCGCCTGCAGGGCGAAGCCGATGGAGATCGCCATGGCCGGCCCCGCCATATTGGCGGCGTAGGTGCCCACCGTCACAAGATATTCTATACCGGTCTGCTGCCCGAGCGTCTTGATGATCGTACCGATCAGGAGGGAGCAGAACAGTCCCTGCGCCATGGCGCCGAGACAGTCCACGCCGTATCGTTTCATGGAGAAAATGATATTCTTACGTTTCAAAAATTCTTTCATAATGATCAATCCTCTTTTGTGATAAATTTTTAACAGGCTTATTATAGCACACTTTGTATAGGACTTCATTGTCTATTTTGCCGTATTGTGTCCGGAAAATCAGCGTATTTTTATAATTGTGTCCGCTGTGCCCGCACACTTTTGCCTTGAATATTTCGCAACAGAAAAAGTGCTTTTCACAACAAGTAAACGGAATTGTTTCGTTTTGTGATATGATTATAAGGAAATTATTACACCCTCGCGGCAGTTGCCAATATGCTCAAGCCAACCAAAAGTTGGATTTAAGCACGGCACTTGGCTATTGCCAAGCTTGCTTGGCATTTTGCTCGCGGAAATAAAGAGAAAGTAAAAAGAAAATGGAAGGGGAAACATGCGGATAGCGATTTGTGATGACGAGGAGAAAGTGCGGAGGATACTGGCAGAAAAAGTGGAGGAATTCTGTCCGGAGGCGGAAGTGCTGCGCTATGCTTCGGGGGAGGAGATGCTCTCGGCGGACAGGGCGCCGGACATCCTGTTTCTGGATATCCAGATGCCGGGGATGGGCGGGATGGAGGTGGCCAGGCGGATCCGGGAAAAGAATAAAAGAATGATCCTGATCTTTGTGACGGCGAGGGAGGACTGTGTGTTCGGCGCCTTTGATGTGGGCGCCTTCCACTATCTGGTAAAGCCCTTTGCGGAACAGAAGTTCGCGTCCGTGCTTCTCGGCGCGGCCAGGCAGTATAAGGAGTCCGCGCAGGCCTTGGGAGAGCGGAAAATGCGTGAGGAAAAATGTATCATGATCCTTTCCGGGGGGAGCCACATCAGGGTATGCCTTCGCGATATCGTGTATGCGGAAGTTTTTAACCGGAAGGTCGTCCTGCATACGGTGACGGGGGATGTGGAATATTACGGAAAACTGCAGGATCTTTTAAAGCTGGCGGGGGAGGATTTTTTCAGGCCCCACCGGTCCTATCTTGTGAATTTCCGGTATGTGGTAAAGTATGACGGCTCTGAGATCACGCTGGAAAAGGGGACCGTGCCGTTGGCAAAAAAGAATTATCCGTTGTTTGTGAAAAGCTATCTGGAGTATAACCGGAAAACATGGAGCGGGGAAAAAATATGACGGACTGGGAGTTTTACTGGGACCTGACATCCCGCATATCGCAGGCGGGGCTGATCGTGATCAGGGCATATTTTCTGTGCCGTCTTGTAAAGCCTTTTCTGCTTGGAGGGAAAGGGCGGCAGGATGGTTTGGCCGGGGGAAAGGCAAGGCGCTTTTTGGAGGGAGCTCTGCCGGGGCTCGTCTATGCTGCCGTCATGCTGTCCGCCGCCTTTTACCCAAAGGAGGTGAGCGTCATACCGGTGTACGCTGTGAGTACGGCGGCGGCTCTTTGCGTGACATATTATATGGACCGGAGAAATGTATGGCAGAAGGTCTTTCTGGCATTGATCTTTTATCTGCTGCAGTGGATCACCTGGGGGATCACGCTGGTGCTGTGGAGGGGAGTATACTGTTTTCTTATGGCTGCTTTTGGCAGAGTGCACAGTTATCCGCTGCATTTGGGGCTGTATGCCGCGATGGAGGTTTTTGACATTGTGCTGCACTTTTTGTGTATGGGGCTGTGCGTCGGGCTGATCCACAGGGTGTACTGTTATAAGACGGAGAATATGACGAAAGGGGAGCTGGGGCTTGTCTCGGCGCCTCTTTTTTCCGTTGCGGCGGGGCACGGGATATTTAATCTTGCTGTGAACGCCTATGAAAAAGATACCGGGAAGTATATATGGAACCATTATTCCGCCTATATACTGCTGCAGGCATTTTTTATGCTGGTCTCCTTTGCGGCGGTGCTCACGGTCATCGGTTCATACGAACGTATCAAGAGCAGTCAGAGGAGAGAAAAGGAGGAGGCGGTACTGTCAGGGCAGATCGGGGAGATGAAACGGCATATCGCCGAGGTGGAAAAGCTTTACGCTGATATCCGCAGCCTGAAACACGATATGGCGAATCATATCATGACGCTGGAAAAGCTCTGTGAGGAAAATGAGGAAGCCGGGAAATATATCACGCAGTTAAAGGAGCAGGTGTGTGAGAGGGCTCCGGAGATGAAGAGCGGCAATCCCGTCACCGATGTGATCCTGCGGGAAAAGAAAAAGGAGGCGGAGGAGAAAAAGATCGCCTTTACCCAGAGGTTTCATTTCCCGGAGAATACGAAACTGAGCGCTTTTGATGTCAGCGTGATCCTGAACAATGCGCTGGACAACGCGATAGAGGCGGCAAAGGCATGCGAAGAGCCCTATATTCTGGTATCTTCCTACCGCAGGAACAATGTCTTTATGATGGAAGTGAAGAACAGTGCGGCGGAGGCAAGGAGGATAGAGGAGGAGAGCGGCCTGCCGCCTACGACAAAGGAAGGGGCGTCGCACGGGTTCGGGCTTGCGAACATCCGGAAGGTGGCGCAGAGATATCACGGGGATATCGCGATAGAGCAGGATGGGAGATCGTTTAAACTGGTGGCCATGCTGATAGTGTGATGATCCGGACCGACAGGATCCGGGCGTTGGCTTTATGGCATGAAAGCGGAGCAGGAGATGCTGTTTTCCGGTTTTGGGAGGCCGGGGTTTTGTTTACAACGGAAAAAGGGTATTTGGCTACATGGCGGTTTATTTTGGGTTCATGGCCTCCGAAAAGATGTATAAGAATAAAGCTGCGCAGTGACTTAACCCTTTAGTGCCGTCGCGCAGCGACTTAAAATAGGAGGAAAAGACATGAATATCAACGGTATTAGCGGGAACACAGCGGGGGCGCTGCAGGCGGGAGCAGGAAAAGCGGCGGATGCCCAGAGCAGGGCTATCCAGAAGCAGATCGAGGATGCCAGAAAAAGGCTGCAGGAAGTATCTGTCAATAAGGATCTGAGCGCGGAAGAAAAAATGAAGAAGCGGCAGGAGATCCAGAAGGAGATCAGCGACCTGAACGTGCAGTTGAGGCAGCATCAGGCGGAGGTGAGAAAGCAGGAGCAGGAGAAAAAGAGGGCAGCCTCGGAGGCGGTCAAAGGGAATCAGAAGACCGCAGGGGAGGAGAGCGGATTTTCCACGGCGGGCATGCAGGCTGTGCTCTCTGCGGATGCTTCCCTGAAGCAGGCGCAGGTACAGGAGGGCACTGCGAAGAAGATGGAAGGCAGGGCGGACGTGCTGGCGGCCGAGATCAAACAGGACGGCGGCGGGGAGGCGAAGGAAGCGGAGCTCGCCGAGGCAAGACGGAAGGCGGAAACCGCCGAAGCGTCCGGGATGAGTACGCTGAAGGAGGCGAACCGGAAAGCGGAAGGAGCGTCGGAAACAACGCAGGATGGCAGAGTGAAAGAAGCGGATACAAAGACGGAGACGGAGGAAAAAAAAGCGGAGGAAAAGAAAGCGGAACAGACGGATAAAGACGGCGCCGGGGCGGATGATAATGCGCAGAAAGAACCGGGCATGTATGTGGATGTCCGGCTGTAACAGTTTTGCTGTAAACGGGGGAGAGACTGCCTGATTCATGGTAAGATCCCGTTTTTGACACTCAGGTATGCAAAAAAGACCGACAACCGGCACAAATGCCGGGTTTGTCGGTCTTTAAGGACTTTCGTATGTAACGGATGGAATTTAAGTTGTTTTTCCGGTGAACAACTGTACAGGTGTTGTAATATGCTTTTCTAAGATTTCCCTGCCATCTATCAGCGAATCTAACATTCCGCAAAGCTGCTGCGCGATCGAATGAGGATTTAACATGATGCTGGTGATCGGTACAGGACTTAGTGTAGCAATTGCAGAACCGTCAAATCCGATCACTTTCATGTCTTCGGGAACTTTTATCCCTGCTTCTAACAAGGCAGTCAGTGCGCCATAAGCACGCCAGTCACTTCCGGCATAGATACTGTCGAATTTTATTTTTTTTGCAATTAAATATTGAACGATATCATGAGATTCCGTTACATTTCCGCGGATCCCATCAGCGTGGATGATATTTCGTTCCGGGATTGGGTGTCCGTATTCTTCAAAGGTCCTGAAAAATCCATCGTATCGACCGCTGTTTTTCGGAGAATAATGGGAATTCAACAGAACGATCGGGCGTATACAGCCTTTGCGGATTAATTCCTGGGCAGCAAGCTGGCCTCCGATGATCTGGTCTGAACTGACACTGTAAGTGGCACTTGGGGTACTTCCGTTGTCTTCCATATAACCGTATACAACAGGAACTGGTGTAAAGGGCAGCTCTGGATTATCCGGCGTCATGGAAAGGACAACCGCACCTCGGATTCCAAGCTGACAGAGTGCTTCGATGGTTTTATGTTCTGCGTTTGCATTTTTTTGCATGTCATCTGAAGAAAGGTTACTGCTTGTAAAAATGACCGTATATCCTTTTTTAAAAAAATAAGTTTCAATGTGATGGCATATATCAGATAAAAAAGGGATCCCAATGCGAGGCTGAATCACGGCGATCATATTTCTTTGATTTGGCTGCGCAGGAAAGTAGTTCAATTCTTTAGCTGCGGCATAAATTTTTTCCTGCGTCTCAACAGAAATACTGCCGGAGTGATTTAAAACCCGTGACACTGTAGATGGAGATACACCGCATATCTTTGCAATTTGTCGTATGGAAACCTTGGATTTACACATAAAATATCCTTTCTATAATGGCGCGGCACTTGGTTCATTGCTCGCGGGAATAGACAGAGCAAAAAGTGTATTGCAGCCTTTGCATCCAAAATTGTTTCGATATAAATAGAATATCATATTACGATAGAGCATGCAACTGTTGCATTGAAAAATAGCCAAAACAGGAATGATAAAATGCACAAAATAGAAAATAGGGACGAAATCAGAAATATAGGTTGACAAAAAGCTAAAATAATGAAAAAATATAAAAAATGTTGCGTAAAAATAAAATAAATGCGCAACTGTTGCATAACGGATGGCGGTGCAGAAATATGAAATAACGATCCGGAGAGGAGGAGAAGAATGCTGCCGTGTATTGTTGGTATGGATGTTGGCGGAACGAATATCAGGCTTGGTGCCGTCACAGAAGATGGAAGGCTGATACATGAGTATAAGACTTCGTCCGGACAGATCGGAGGTTCTCAGGCGGGAGAAAAATTGCTGGAGATCTTAAAAGAATATTGTGCTGCATTGGAGAATATAGAAATTTGTGCAGTCAGTATAGGGTTCCCTTCGACAATGAACAGGGAACGCACGAAAGTGTTATCTACACCAAATATCCCGGGGCTTGACCAGGCAGAGTTTGGAGTATCTTATACAGAAGCGTTAGGTATCCCGGTCTGGGGCGAAAAGGATTCCTGCATGCTGATGTATTGTGATATGAAAGTCAATCGGATTTCGACAGACGGATTATCTATTGGAATTTATGTTGGAACCGGACTTGGAAATGTCATTATGCTGAACGGAGAACCGCTTCCTGGTAAAAACGGCGTGGCCGGGGAGCTTGGCCACATTCCTGTAATTGGAAGAAACGAGCGTTGCGGCTGTGGCCTGGAAGGCTGTCTGGAATTATATGCAGGCGGCAGGGGTTTGAAAGAAGTTCTCGCAAGGCATTACCCGGAAGAATTTATTGGAGATATTTTTAAAAACCATGTAGGGGAAGAACCGGTTGAAGAATATTTGAAATGTCTGGCACAGGCACTATGTCTGGAAATTACTATTTTGGATCCGGATCACATTTGTCTGGGCGGCGGTGTATTGAACATGGAAGGATTCCCGACAGCGCATTTGTTGGAATTGATTAAAAAGTATACGCGTCATCCGCTGCCAAGTGATGATCTGGATATTATTTTCAGCAAACAGGATAGTGTATACAATGGTGTGATCGGAGCAGGGCTGTATGGCTGGCACCGATTTAATCAAAATAATTAACAAAAATAGGAGGGAGAAAAGTATGGTTACAATTGCGTACATTGGATTTGGAGTAAGTGTCAGGGAGTATCATATTCCATATGTGGAAAACAGGGATGATGCGAAGGTGAAATATGTTTACCGCAGAGAAGAAGATATTGCACAATTTGCAGAATATGAGCCGTTTTATCCGGAGATTATTTTTACAACAGATTTAGATCAGGTATTAAATGATGAAGAAGTAAATCTTGTCGTTGTAAATACACCGGACCGTTTCCATGTTCCATATGCAAAACAGATATTAAATGCAGGAAAACATGCACTGGTTGAAAAGCCATTTGCACCAACTGCAAAAGAGGCAAAAGAAGTATTCGATCTTGCAAATGAAAAAGGCCTGATCTGCATGCCAAATCAGAATCGAAGATTTGATGCTGATTTCCTTGCCGTAAAGGAAGTTATGGCAAGCGGAAAGCTGGGGGAACTTGTCAGACTGGAAAGTCATTATGATTACTTTAAAACAAATGGCTGGTATGATCATTTGGGAACTTTATATAACCTGGCTGTACATACGATCGATCAGGTGATCAGCCTTTTGGGAATGCCGGATGCAACACATTTTGATGTCCGGAGCATTCATCATCCAGGTATCGGCGATGATTACTATGATCTTGAATTCTATTATGGAAACAGTAAAGCATCTGTAAATACAAGCATGTGTGTCATGATCGACTATCCCCGCTTTACGGTGCATGGAACAAAGGGCAGCCTCACGCTTCCGCCAGTTGTTCATAACTCCGGAAAGAAAAAGATAGTTGGACGCCACAAAGTAAGCATGGAACCGGCATCAGAAGACAGATGGGGAACACTTGTATACAGGAATGAAACAGGAGCGACGGTAACAGAGAAAGTACCGGTTGGCTGTGCCCATTATGAAAGAGTTTATGACAGTCTGATCGATGCGATCGAAAATGGGGCGGAAAAATGTATCAAAGATGCAGAAGTTATCCGTGTGCTGGAAATCCTGGAAGAGGCAACAGAAGTAGCGAAATCCCACGCAAATTTATAAAAGAAAGATTGGAGAATGATATGCAGGAAATCAGACTTGGAACCATTGGCTCCGGCGTGATCGTCCATTCAATTCTGGACAATGTAAAAATAACTGATGGAATTCGTTGTATAGCGATATATTCCAGAACAAAAGAAAGAGGAGAAAAACTGGCAGAAGAGTATGGCGTTGAAAAAGTTTATACAGACATGGATGCGTTTCTGGCAGACGAGGAGATGAACTTCGTTTACATTGCGACTCCGAACCTTCTTCATTATGAACAGGCAAAAAAAGCACTTCTGGCAGGAAAAAATGTAATTTGTGAAAAACCATTCTGCACAAAGGCGTCGCAGGCAAAAGAGCTGGTAGAGCTCGCAAAATCAAGAGGGTTGTTCCTGATAGACGCTGTTCCAACTTCCTTTTTACCAAATCTTGAGATTTTGAAAAGAGAACTCGGAAAGATTGGAAGGATCAAACTGGTTATGGCAAATTACAGCCAGTATTCCAGCAGATATGATCAGGTGTTAAAGGGTGAAGTGCCGAATATCTTCAATCCGGAATATGCAGGCGGCTGTCTGATGGACATTAATTTTTACAATATTTATTTAAACGTAGCACTTTTTGGCATGCCGAAGAAGGCTTTGTATCATCCGAATATTTATGAAAATCTTGCGGATACATCGGGGATTTTAATAATGCAGTATGACGGGTTTGTCAGTGAATCAGCAGGTGCAAAAGATACCTGGGGTGTGAATTTCTTTCAGATTGAAGGAGAAAAGGGTTACATTTATATTAAAAACGGAAGCAATGGTATTGCGGTAGTGAAAGTTGTGACAAAAGAATCTGAGGAAACTATCAATGAACAGAGCAATCCGGACCGTTGGTATTACGAAGTACAGAATGTAACAAAACTTGTTCTGGCAGATGATTATGAAGCAATTTATCGGAAGCTGGATGTGATGCTGGAAGTGATGGAGGTTTTGGAAACATCAAGAAAAGAAGCAGGAATAATATTTCCGGGAGATGATGTATAGGAATGAAACAGACAAATTTTCCATTTATTAAAGTGTCGAACTCCCTTGTATATGGATGTCCGGCTGTAAAAGCGGGGGAGCCTGCTTGATTCACCTGTTGATTCATGGTAAGATAGTCAATAATCCCGCCACAAGTTTTTGCGGGAATCGGGATGGGAGGGGGCTGAGAGCGTGGCTAAGAAGTTTAATGTGACAGGCCTGTGTGTGCCTGAAAAACATTACATGGTCGATATGTCGGAGCGCATCGGGCAGATCAGGCAGATGGTTGACGCCGGGGACTATTTTACGATAAACCGCGCAAGACAATATGGGAAGACAACTACGCTTGCGGAACTTGCGAAGGCGTTAAAAGACCGGTATCTCGTGGTCAGTCTGGATTTTCAGAGGCTCGGAAGCGCGTCCTTTCAAAGCGAGGCCGCCTTTTCTCATGCGTTTCTGCGGATATTTTTGAGAGAACTGGAAAGGATTCCGGCTGCCGGTCTGGCAGGTGCAAGAGACGTGATAGAAAAAATGAACCTGGCTGTGGATGGGAAGAGTGAAAACTTTGATCTTCTGACATTGTTTGAATATCTGCTCGATTTGTGCGCATCTGTAGGGAGCCCGATCGTCCTTATGATCGATGAGGTGGACAGCGCGGCGAACAATCAGGTGTTTCTGGATTTCCTTGCCCAGCTTCGTAGTTATTATCTGGAGAGAGACGCAAAGGGGACGAAAGTATTCTGGTCGGTTATTCTGGCAGGCGTTTATGATGTGAAAAATCTGAAGCGGAAACTCAGGCCCGAGGAGGACCATAAAACGAACAGTCCATGGAATATAGCAGCTGATTTTGATATAAATATGAGTTTATCTAAGGATGGCATTGCCGGGATGCTGCGCGAGTACGAAGCGGACCATGGGACAGGGATGGATATCGATGAGATGGCGGGGCTGCTTTCGGCATATACATCGGGCTATCCCTATCTGGTATCAAGGCTGTGCAAACTGTTGGATGAAAAAGTATCCCGGTCCGGAAGCGGTGCATGGACAAAAGAAGGCTTTCTGGAGGCGGTGCGCATGTTGTTGTCAGAGAACAATACGCTGTTTGAATCCCTGATCGGTAAATTGTCGGATTTTCCGGAACTGGACAGAATGCTTTCGGAACTGCTGTTTTCAGGAAAAGCGATCTCCTATAATCCGACGAATCAGGCGATCGGGCTTGCGATGATGTTTGGATTTGTCAAAAACGAGGTTGGAAATGTGATACCTGCAAACCGGATCTTTGACACGCTTTTGTACGATCACTATCTTTCACGGGATGAGATGCAGGCGCCTGATCTTTATGAGGCGTCTCTTCGGGATAAAAATGAATTTATCGTTGACGGACATCTGAATATGCGGAGGGTGCTGGAGAGATTTGTCGTACATTTCCATGACCTGTATGGCAGCAGGAAAGAGAGTTTTCTGGAGGAGGAAGGAAGACGGTATTTTCTGCTCTATCTGCGCCCGATCATCAACGGCACTGGGAACTACTATATTGAGTCGTGTACCAGAAATTTCGGCAGAACGGATCTGATCGTTGATTACCGCGGAGAACAGTTTCTGATTGAAATGAAAATATGGCGCGGAAATGAGTATAATATGCGTGGGGAGCGTCAGTTGTCGGGATATTTGGACGATCATCATCTTTCCACGGGATACATGATCAGTTTTAACTTTAACAGGAATAAGCAGATCGGAGTCCGGGAGATAACAGTGGACGGCAGGACGCTTATTGAGGCGGTCGTGTGAGAAGGCAGTATGAAAGAGGGCAGAAAAGGATTTGTGTTATCTGCCCTCTTTCTATGCGCAGCTCCATGCAAGGGAAATATACTGCCGGATTTATAAGGATTTTTACTTCCGCTCAAACACCGGCATATAGTCGATGGGCGCGTCCACGCTGACGGTACGGTTTCCCTCAAAAATCTCACCGGTGGAGGTGAGCATCCATCTGCCCGCCGGCAGATAGACATCCCGCTTCCATTCGTTCAGATGCAGGATCGGCGCGGCGAGATATCTGCTGCCGAACATATACTGGTCCTGCAGCTCCCAGCACCTGCCATCTTCGGGAAATTCATAGAACATCGCCCGGAGCAGCGGGGAGCCGTTTTCGTGCGCCTCCTCATACAGGGTCTTGATGTAGTCGTGCATGGAGATGCGGACATCGTAGTATTTTTTCATGATCGCGTAATTTTCTTCCCCGTAGCTCCACAGTTCGTTGGGCTGGCCGGTGTGCAGATAGCCGCCGCCCCAGTCCCGCTCATCGAGGGGCGGGATGTTGTACGGACCGCGGTCCCCGTGCATACGCAGTACCGGGGAGTAGACCGCAAACTGATACCAGCGGATTAAGAGCTGCCTGAAATCGGGGTCGTTCACATCGTCGGTCATGAAACCGCCGATATCCGTCGTCCACCAGGGGATGCCCGCGAGCCCCATGTTCAGCCCGCACTGCAGCTGGTCCGCAAACGCCTCAAAAGTGCTGGGCACATCGCCGGACCAGACTACATTGCCGTATTTCTGGGAGCCAGCCCAGGCACAGCGCAGCAGGTTGACGGCACAGAAGTTTTTGTCCTTGCTCATCTCGTCATAGAAAGCGCGGGAGAAAAGCTGGGGGTACATATTGCTTAAGGCGAGCGCCGGGCCGTCGCAGTAGCGGTAGTGGTCGAAATCATAGACCCCGTAATCCGGCTCGGAGTTGTCCAGCCAGAAGGCGTCTATGCCGTAATCGTAGTAATTCTTTTTGCAGATGTCCCAGATATATTTTCTGGCTTCGGGGTTGAAGACATCGATCTCCACGCAGTCCCCCTGATATTCGTAAGTCTGCTGCGCGCCCCGCTCCGTGCGGATTAAAAGCCCTCTCTCCATCATAGGCTCAAAGTTTTCGCTTCTGCGGTCCACGGAGGGCCACACGGATACGATGACTTTGATGCCCATATCGTGCAGTTCATCCACCATCGCTTTCGGATCGGGCCAGTAGGTTTTATCAAATTTCCAGTCGCCCTGCACGGTCCAGTGGAAGAAGTCGATCACGATCTGGTCGATATGGATGCCTTCTTTCCGATACTGCCGTGCAGCGTTCAGCACTTCCTCCTGCGTCCGGTAGCGGAGTTTGCACTGCCATAATCCCATCAGTTCTTCCGGGAATGTGCCGGCGCGCCCGGTCACTTCCGTGTAACGGTAAAGGAGCTGTTTCGGGGTGTCCGCGACAGTGATCCAGTAGTCCATTTCCCTGGTGGATGCGGCGATCCACTCGTGATAATTTCTGCCGAAGGTGACGCGGCCCACGGCGGGATTGTTCCACAAAAATCCATACCCGAGGGAGGACAGTGCAAAGGGGACGGAAATCTGGGAGTTGCGCTGCGCCAGTTCCAGCACGCAGCCCTTTAAGTCCATGCAGTCCTGCTGGTACTGTCCCATGCCGAAAATCTTTTCGTTTTTGCCGCTCTCGAATTTCACGTTCAGGCTGTATTCGGAGCCGCCGATCACTCCTTTCCACTCGCGCCCCTGAAGTTTCAGACAGCGGCTCTCCCTGGACAGAGTGCCGTCGTAGTTGCGGAAATATTCGCGCAGGATCAGTTCTCCGTCTTTATAGAAGGAAAGGACGCCGGCGAAATTGACCACAGCCCTGATGCGGCCGTTTGTGATGGAGGCAGTCTCCTTTTTATCGACGGTGCCGTTTCCTGCGAGATGGTCTTCTTCTTCGATCGCGACGATAGGGGAAGATGGTTTGACTTTTTCGGCCAATGCCCATTCCCTGCCGCTGAAGCTGCTCTGCATGGAGGCTCTGACGCGGAGGGAGTCCTCTCCCCATGCCTCGATCCTGATATGCTCTCCCCTGTGATGAAATACGAGAGCGCCGTTATCGTTTTCAAATCTCATTGGTTTTCCCCTTTCAAAATGTTGATGATGATAGTATAATACTGCGGTAAGAGGAGAAAAACTACCAGAATAATACCAAAAAATGATACTATAATACTTTGGAGAAGGAAAAAGAAGATGGCGGACAGGGAGAGGGAAGAAAAAAGACGGCACAGCACCGCATACATACCGTACAGCTGTTATGAATGCCGGATACCGTATGACTTTGTGAATGTTCCGATGCACTGGCACGGGGAGTTTGAGATCAATTATATCCTGCAGGGACAGGGGGAATTTATATGCGGAAATGAAAGATTTCACGCAAAAAAGGGAGATGTTCTGGTCATACTTCCCAATATGCTGCATGCCGCTTATCCGGATGCGGACAGCGATCTGATCTATCGGGCGCTTGTATTCCATCCGTCAATGCTGGGGGCAGGGCTGAGTGACCGGTGTGCGGCGATGTCCATCCATCCGCTGATCAGCGGAAAGATAAAGATCGCTGCGATGATTTCCGGGGAGGCGGAAAACGGGGAGGCGATCAGGAAGATCGTGGAGCAGATCTTTTCCTGCGCGGCGGGCGATGTGCCGCATGCGGATCTTCTGATGAAAAGCGGGCTGATGCAGCTTATCTGGCTGCTTTTGACCGACAAAAACAGCATTTACAGAGAGGATGCGGGCATCGGTTACTGTGAGGCGATACGCCCTGCCCTGGAGTTTATGGCAAAGAATTTCAGGAAAACGATAACCGTGACGGAGCTTTCGGATATCAGCCATATGAGTAAAAGTTATTTTATGAACTGCTTTAAAAAATCCGCCGGGGTCAGCGCCGTGGAGTACCTGATACAGCTCCGCATCAATGCCGCCTGCGGGGCGCTGTCTTCCACGGAAAAGAGGATATCCGAGATCGCCTTTGAGTGCGGCTACGAAAATCTGTCCAATTTTAACAGGCAGTTCAAAAAACTGACCGGTTACTCCCCGAATGAGTACAGAAAGCGGAGCCCGCGGCTGGTGGATCCGCTGGATTTGTTTGTTTGCGGCTGAAATTCCTGTTTTCCGGCTTTACGATTTAGCAGTTTCTATCAGATTCTTATTTTCCCTGTCTGTATTGTTCTTATGTTACTCTTTACCAAAAATCAAAAATGTTATAACGTTTTAACGAACGATTGACAAAGTTATAATTGTATAAATATAACAAAAAAGAAATGAAAATAATATGAAGTATTGAAATTTTGATGCGATTATTGTACAATAACAGCAATGAAAATCTTTTGAAAAATGAAATATGTTAAAGCGTTTTAACAGGAAAGGAGTGTAAAGAGATTGAATAATGGCACCATAGTGGAGTTGAAAAATATCCGAAAGGAATTCCCGGGCGTTGTGGCGCTGGACTGTGTCAATATGAGTATCCGGGCCGGGTCCATCCATGCGCTGGTGGGGGAAAACGGAGCCGGAAAGTCCACATTGATGAAGATCTTGTCGGGAACTTATTCCAATTATGACGGTCAGGTCCTGGTGGACGGCAGGGAAGTACATATGAAGTCGGAGAAGGATGCGTTCCGCAACGGGATCAGTATCGTTGCACAGGAGCTTAATTGTGTGCCGGAGCTGACGGTGGCGGAAAATCTTTTTCTGGGGCGGGAACCTGCCAGGGGCGGAGTTTTTTTAAATAAGAAGGAGAGATTGCAGAGAACGGAAGAGCTGCTGAAAATGCTGGGACTGGATTACAGGGCTTTTGACAAGGTGGAAAATCTGAGTGTGGCGCAGCGGCAGATGCTTGAGATACTGAAAGCGATCTCCCGAAACAGCAGGGTCATCATCATGGATGAACCCACCTCGGCGCTGACCAACGCGGAGACAGTGATCTTCTTCCGCAAAGTGAAGGAGTTGAAAGCCCAGGGGATCGCCTTTGTGTTCATATCCCACCGTCTGGAAGAAGTGTTTGAACTCTGTGATGAGTATACGGTTTTGCGGGATGGAAAATGGATCGATTCCGGCAGCCTTGCGGATGTGGATCAGGAGAAACTGATCTCCCTGATGGTGGGGAGGGATATACAGGATATCTATCCGCCTATCGGGGAGCATTCCGGGGAGGTGATGCTGGAAGTAAAAAATCTGGGAGACAGAAAAGTATTCCGCAATATCTCTTTCGCGATCAGGAAAGGGGAGATATTGGGTTTTGCAGGCATGATGGGCGCAGGGAGGAGCGAGATCGCCCGTGCTGTCTTCGGAATGGATGCGATACAGGAAGGGGAGATATTTCTGGAGGGTGCAAAGCAGACTTTCCGGTCTGCTAAGGATGCAATCAGAAACGGTGTGGCGATGGTGACGGAGGACAGGGCGGCTTACGGATTCGCCGGCGTTCGTTCCATCAGGGAAAATGTGAAACTTCCCAATTCCGATCTGTTTACAGAAAAAGGCTTCTGGAAAAACAAAGAAGTGGACCGCTCGGTGGAGGAAATCTGCAGGAAACTGTCCGTGAAAGCGCCGGGGACAGATACTCCCGTAGAAAATTTGAGCGGCGGGAACCAGCAGAAAGTCGTCCTGGCAAAATGGCTGATACGGAATGTGAAAGTCCTGATACTGGATGAGCCGACCAGAGGGATCGATATCGGGGCAAAACAGGAGATCTATAATCTGATCACCGAACTGGCGAAGAACGGGATGGCGATCCTTCTGATCTCCTCCGATATGCCGGAAGTGCTTTCCATGAGCCACAGGGTTGCGGTCATTTCCCGGGGAAATATAAACGGCATTCTGGACAGGGAAGAGGCGACACAGGAAAAAATAATGAAAATCATAGTGGAGGCGAATGAATAGAGAGATGAAAAAGAGTGACGGAAAGATAATGATGGGAAAACTTTACCGCAGATACGGCATCGTGATCATTTTTGCAGTTTTATTTATCGCATCAGCGATCATTAACCGGAATTTTCTGAAACCGCAGAATCTGATCAACATACTGCTGCAGATATCGGTGGTGACGATCATAGCCTGCGGCGAGACGATGCTGATCATATCCGGTATGATCGACCTTTCAGCCGGGCTGGTCTGCACTACGGCGATGTGTCTGTCGGCAGGAGTGCTGGTCTCCACGGAAAGTGTGTTTCTGGCGGGCGTGACCGGGCTGATGGTGGGGATCGTCAGCGGCTGGGTCAACGGATTTCTGATCACCCGCTTTAAACTGCAGCCGTTCATTGCCACACTGGCGATGACGAATGTGTTGAAGGGGATCGTGCAGCTGTACACCAACGGGCAGAGCATCGGCGGTGTGGACAAAATACGTTTTCTCGGGCAGGGCAGGATCCTGGGGATTCCGGTGCCGGTGGTCATTATGATCGTTATCGTGCTGCTGACGGCGGTGCTGATGAAGCAGACAAGCTTCGGCACTTATATCTATGCAATCGGCGGGAGCGAAAAGGCAGCGATCGCTTCCGGTATCAATGTGAACCGCATAAAACGGATCATCTTCACACTGAGCGGTGCGCTGACAGGGCTTGCCGGCGTGGTGCTGATGGCAAGGCTGATGGCGGGGATGCCTTCGGTGGGCGAGGGTTATGAATTCGATGCAATAACGGCTGTTATTGTGGGCGGCACCAGTTTCCTGGGCGGCATCGGCACGGTGACAGGCACACTGATCGGCTCGATCATTGTGGGCCTGATCAACAATATCCTGAATCTGCTTCATGTTTCCACCCAGTATCAGCTGATCGTAAAAGGCGTACTGATCGCAGGGGCGGTGATCATGGATATCCAGACAAAGGACAGCAAGGACTGACGGATGCACGGAGGGGCAAATGGAGGCGGAAGCTTCTTTTTGATAAATTGAAAATACCGCGGAGGCGGAAAAAGGAGGAAAAGAAAAAGATGAAGAAAAAAATGGCAGCAATGATGACGGCGGCAGCAATGGCAGCGGTAATGCTGGCGGGATGCGGCTCGGGTGCCGCACAGGAGGAGCCGGCGGAGACATCGGAAGAGGTTTCAAAGGAGGCGGACCCGGAGGAAACGGAGAGTGCGGATGCACCGAAGGCACAGGAGAGTTCAGGAGGAAACTATCTGGTGGGCTTTGCCAACAACAGTGATACATACAGCTATTGCGCGAAATTCCGTTCCTATCTGAAGGAGGAAGTCGAGGCAAAGGGAATGGAGATCATGGTGACGGATGCGGCGGGGGATACCAATGTGCAGAATGGCCAGATCGATGATTTTATCGTGCAGAGCGCCAATGCTGTGTCGGCGATCAGCAATGATCTGGACGGTTCCGTTCCTGCCCTGGAGGCGGCAAAGGCAGCGGGAATACCTTATGTTTCTTTCCTGACTTCCGTGTCCGGCGGCGATGACTATGACGGGTACATCTATATCGGCTCGCCCAACTATGATGCGGGCAAGGCGCAGGGGGAATATTTATGTGAAGTGCTGCCGGAAAACGCACAGATCCTCTACTTTACGGGAGTGCCCAACGACCAGCAGTACATCGACAGGAAACAGGGGCTGACGGAAGCGCTCGCGGCGCGTGACGATATCGAGATACTGGACGAGTACAATGTGGAAAACGCGAAAGATAAGGGCATGAGCACGGCGGAGGACTGCCTGATGTCCTACGACAAATTTGATGCCATCGTCTGCCAGAACGACGACTCCGCGCTGGGCGTTGTGGAAGCCCTCAAAGGAGCGGGCAGGCTTTCGGAAGTGCTGGTGCTGGGTATCGACGGCAGCGACGATGCGCTTGCCTCCATCAAAAACGGCGAGATGGCAATGACGGCATTCCAGGATGCGAGAGCGCAGGCACAGGCTGGCGCGGATGTGTTCGAACAGTTGAAAAACGGCACTTCTCCGGCAGATATAGAGGATGTATTTGTTCCGTTCAAAATAGTGTCCGCAGACAATGTGGACGAATATATGGAGTAAAGAAGATTCCCGCAGCTTTTGTGGCCGGGAGACAAGTAAAAAAGCAGAAAGCAGGTAATATACATGCAAAAATATAAAAACCCTGACCTGCCGGTAGAAGAAAGACTGGAAGACCTTCTCGGAAGAATGACATTTGAGCAGAAGATCGATCAGATCACCTGTCTGGTGACGATCACGGAGGACATACCGGATTTTAAAGATTATATTCCGAACGGAATAGGGAATGTGGGAGCCTTTACCGTTTCCGGCCATGTGGAAAGTATTGCGGAATATACTTATCGGTTGCAGAAATTTCTGGTGGAAGAAACACCGCTGGGCATACCGGCACTGGTCCATTGTGAGGCCAGTGCCGGGGCACAGTTTACAGAGGCTGACGTATTTCCCAGCGCGATAGCGCAGGCGTCCACCTTTGACACAAATATAGTGGGAGAGATGGCAGATGTCATCAGAAAGCAGATGCTTTATGTGGGATTCAGGCAGGCACTCTCCCCGGTGGCGGATATCGCGAGGGATGAAAGGTGGGGGCGGATCACGGAAACATACGGGGAAGACGCCGCCCTTGCCAGTGCCATGACATCGGCGTTTGTGAAAGCGCTGCAGACAAAAGACCTTAAAGAAGGTATTCTGGCGACGGCAAAACATTATGCGGGACACGGTGTGACGGAGGGCGGACTGAATATGGGGAGAAACCTTGTCTCCGAAAGGGAACTTCTGGAAGTACACTGTAAGCCTTTCCAGTGCTGTGTGACACAGAGCGGATTAGAGAGTGTGATGTGCTCCTACTGTTCCATCAACGGGGAACCGGTTGTGGGGTCTAAACGGCTCCTTACCGATATTCTCCGCGGACAGATCGGTTTCAAAGGATTTGTGGTATCCGACTATATAGCAGTGGACAGGCTGGTGGATCCGTTCTGTGTGGCGGACAGCTATGAGGAGGCGGGCATCAGGGCGATCAGCGCCGGCCTGGATGTGGAATATCCACGCCCGAAGGGATTTAGCTACCGGATGAAGCAGGCGGTGGAGGACGGAAGGCTCTCCATGGAAGTGATAGACCGGGCGGTCAGGAGAGTTCTGCGGACAAAATTCGAGCTGGGACTGTTTGAGAATCCGTATCCGGACTGTGGGAAACTGAAAAGTTGCCTGCATCAGGAAAAGACGGATGAACTGAATGAAAAAATAGCGGCGGAGAGTTTTATACTGTTGAAAAATGAAAACAATGTGCTGCCGCTCTCGAGAAAAGTGAAAAAGATAGCGGTGATAGGACCCCATGCGGACAATGTGAGAAGCCTTTTCGGCACCTTTTCCTATCCCGCCACGCTGGATATGACGATGGCGAGGGAAGAGGACGGACAGATCTTTGAGGAACCGGGGCTCATCGTCTATGATATCGAACAAAGTTATGTGGGACAGGTCAGGGAGGTTTCGCCCAGAGTAAATAAAAGGCTCAAACGGGAGTTCCCGAAGATGCGCAGCCTGTATGAGGCGGTAAAAGAGTATCTTCCCGGCGCGGAAGTGGTGTATGCAAGGGGCATCAACTGTGCGGGAAATGATATCGGCGGAATGGAAGAGGCTGTAAATGCGGCGGCGGATGCGGATGTGGTCCTGCTCACGCTGGGCGGGAAAAACGGCTGGGGAATCACTTCCACGGTGGGAGAAGGTGTGGATTCTACGGACATCGGGCTGCCGGGCAGACAGGAGGAGTTTGCACGGAAGATATACGGTCTCCACAAAAAGACAGTGGTGCTTCATTTCGACGGACGGCCTCTTTCCAGCGAATATGTGGCGAGCCATTTTGACGCGATACTGGAGGTCTGGCAGCCGGGACAGATGGGAGGCCAGGCGCTGTGCAAAACCCTGTTCGGGGAGTATGATCCAGCGGGAAGGCTGCCTGTCACGGCAGCGAGGAACGCGGGGCAGCTTCCGGTCTACTACGGCCTTCCGAGAGGGAGCGGCTATGTTTCGGCAGGGCATACGGGAATGATCCGCAATAAGAACGGTTATATTAATGATACGGCATACCCCCTTTATTATTTTGGACACGGGCTGTCCTATACGACATTTGCTTATTCGGGTATCCATGTGGATAAACAGGAGGCAGATCCGGAGGAGGAGATCCGTATCGGCATCGATGTGACGAACACGGGAGACAGGGAAGGGGATGAGGTCGTACAGCTCTATTTCAGCGATGAAGTGGCGTCCATGGTAAGACCGGAGATGGAACTGGCCGGATTTTGCCGGATATCGCTGAAACCCGGGGAGACAAAGCATGTGACGTTTTCCATGAAACTGTCCCAGACGGCTTTTTTGAACGAAAATATGGAATGGGTGGTGGAAAAAGGGCGGATCGATCTGCTGATCGGGGCCTCCAGCAAAGACATACGGGAAAAGACTTATGTCGATATCAGAAAAGATGCGGTGATAGATGGGAGGATGAGAGGATTTTACGCATCTGTTGTATGTGACAAATGAATCAATATGTGGTAGAATCATAACTGTTCAGGGCCGGAATGCGCAAACGGCGCTGCCGCGGGCAGCCGGAAACTGTGACCGGCTGCGCAGAACCGGACAGCTGACAGGAACGCGTAAAGAGGAAGGCGGAAGATGAGGACTACCATCAAGGATATAGCAAGGGAATGCGGGATATCGGTCTCCGCTGTCTCCCTTGCTTTGTCTGATAAACCAAACAGGATATCGAGCGCCACGAGGCAGAAAGTGATGGAAGCGGCGGCCAGGCTCAATTACCAGCCGAATCCGGCGGCCTTAAGTCTGGTGAACCGCAAGAGCAAGACCATAGGGATCGTACTCAGCGATATGCGAAATACGCATATTGCCTCTTTGTTTATGGCGATCAATAAAAAGATAGAGGGGAAAGGGTATTCCATGGTATGCCATATTCTGGATGATCAGGAAGAGAATTCGGACAGTGAGATCCTGGATCTGATCGCATCGGAGAATGTGGCGGGACTTGTGTGGGCAAAGCCGCTGCAGCGGGGCAGGGAGGCAGGATGGGAAGATCTGAGAAAGCGGGTAGACAGACTGGAAGTTCCGGTGATCACAATGGATGCCTGCCATTTTTCATGTCCGGGCCTGGATGTCTGTTTTGATTACGAGAACGGCGCCTATCTGGCGACCAGACATCTGTTGGAATGCGGGCATAAAAGGATTGGGGCTCTTGCGGGAAAAATGGATTACCGGGTAACCCATGAGAGGATCAAAGGCTACAGGAGAGCTTTGGAGGAATATGGGATCACCTATGAAAAGGAGCTTGTCCATTACGGGGACTATACGATGGAGAGCGGCTATGAGGCGATGCCTTACCTGATGGGGCAGAATGTGACGGCAATCTTTTCCTTTAATGACGAGATGGCTTTCGGACTGTACCGCGCGGCAAGGATCTACGGGATACACATTCCAAAGGATCTGTCCATCATCGGATTTGATAACGTGCCCTTTGACGATGTGATGGAGATACCGCTCAGCACGATCAGGGTGCCGATCGTCGAGATGGGGGAGTTTATCGGGGAGAAAATGCTGGAGTTTCTGGAAAATCCTGAACTGACAAAAAGGGATGAGGTCATATATAAGCCGGATCTGCTGCTGCGCGCGAGCACGGCAAAGATAAGCGGATGACGGCAGGGGGAGGAATATTTGAAATATTTAAAACAATTCGGGATCATACTTTTATTGTCTTTCATAGGGGAGGTATTGCATGAGCTGCTGCCGCTGCCGGTTCCGGCGAGCATATACGGCATTGTGCTTCTGTTTTTATGTCTGGAGTTTCAAGTGATACCGGTATCCTCCGTGAAGGAGGCGAGCAGCTTCCTGATCGAGATTATGCCGATCATGTTTATTCCGGCGGCAGTGGGGCTGATAGATTCCTGGGAGACCATCAGAGGGGCGCTCATCTCCTATGCGGTGATCACGGCGGTTTCCACGGTCGCCGTGATGGCGGTGTCCGGGAGGGCGGTGCAGGCTGTGATGCAGCGGTCAAAAAAGAAGGAACGGGAGGGCGGGCAATGAGCGGATTTTTTGAGACATCTGTGTTTTTCGGCGTGCTGATCACGCTGCTCTCCTACGGCGCGGGGCTTTTATTGAAAAAGAAGTTCAGATCGCCTCTCTTTAACCCGCTGCTGATCGCGATCGTGCTCACGATCCTGTTTCTCGCGCTGTGCCGCATCGACTACAGCGTATACAATGAGGGGGCAAAGTATATCAGCTATCTGCTGACGCCGGCCACGATCTGCCTCGCGGTACCGCTGTATGAGCAGTTTGAACTGCTGAAGAAAAATTACAGGGCGGTATTTGCCGGCATCGTCTCGGGAGTGCTTACCAGTCTTTGCAGCATCCTGATCCTGGCGCGCCTGTTCGGGCTGGATCACGCCTCCTATGTGACCCTGCTGCCCAAGTCCATCACGACGGCCATCGGCATGGGCGTCTCGGAGGAGCTCGGAGGATATGTGCCGGTCACGGTGGCGGTCATTATCGTGACGGGGGTGCTGGGCAATATGATCGCGGAGACAGTGTGTAAAGTATTTAAGATCAATGAACCCGTCGCGAAGGGCATCGCCATCGGCACCGCATCCCATGCGGTGGGGACGGCGAAGGCGATGGAGATGGGACAGGTGGAGGGAGCGATGAGCAGCCTTTCTATCGTCGTCTCCGGGATATTGACGGTGATCGGGGCAAATATTTTTGCGCGGTTTTGATAAAGGACTTTTTAGGTTTCCGGAATGAATTTCAGCGCCTGCCGGATCAGCCCTTTGGTATGGCGGGGATGAGGTTTTAAACAGGTATAAATGACAAGAAAGCGGGAGGAAATTCCCGCTTTTTTTGTGAGAAATGGCACTGTTCAACAGGGAAAATTATGAGTATACTCTTAAATGCCATTTAGGTGATGATATCGGATCATTGGCATACTCTTGGGCGGAATAATGATCTGCCTGCGGATTTATATCGGGAGGAGTAAAGATTATGAAGAGAAGTTCGACAAAGGATATGACGATGGGTTCTCCCATGAAGCTGATCCTGGGATTTGCGGTGCCGCTTCTGTTTGGCTTTTTGTTCCAACAATTTTACAGTGTGGTGGATACGGTGATCGTGGGACAGTTTCTGGGGGTGAAAGCGCTTGCCGGCGTGGGCTCCACGGGATCCCTTAACTTTATGATCATAGGATTCTGCATGGGCGTATGCAACGGCTTTGCCATTCCCGTGGCGCATAAATTCGGGGCAAAGGATTTTTCCGGCATGCGTCAGTTTATCGCGAACAGCGTATGGCTTTCCGCCGGTTTTGCGGTGGTCATGACGGCTGCCGTCGTGCTGCTGTGCAGAAACATCCTCACGTGGATGAACACGCCGGCGGATATTTTTGAGTTTGCCTATACTTACATACTGATCATCTTCTGGGGGATCCCGGCTTCCTACCTGTACAATCTGCTGTCCGGGATCATCCGTTCCATGGGGGATTCCAAAACGCCCCTCATGTTTTTGCTGCTTTCCTCCATCCTGAACATCGGGCTGGATCTTCTGTGCATTTTGACGTTTCGGATGGGGATCGCGGGGGCTGCCGTCGCAACCGTGGTATCCCAGTTGATCTCCGGCGTTCTGTGCCTGTTTTATATGAAGAGGAAGTTTGATATCCTGAAGATCGAGAAGGAGGAGTGGAAGGTCAATTTCAGCCATATGAAGACATTGTGCGGGATGGGCGTGCCGATGGGGCTGCAGTATTCCATTACGGCGATCGGTTCCGTTATTCTGCAGACTTCCGTGAATTCCCTCGGCTCCGTGGCGGTAGCGGCTGTCACGGCGGCGGGGAAGGTCAGCATGTTCTTTTCCTGTCCTTTTGATGCGATGGGATCGACCATGGCGACCTACGGCGGACAGAACGTGGGGGCAAATAAGCTGGATCGTCTGGGAAAGGGCCTGTTTTCCTGCAGTGTGCTGGGGATCGCCTATGCGCTGGCGGCTTTCGCGGTGCTGTTTTTCTGGGGAGACGTATTCATCGGTATGTTTGTGAAGGAGGGCGGCGCAGAGATCATGGCGAATGCAAGACAGATGCTGATCATCATGAGCGCGTTCTATATTCCGCTTGCCTTTGTCAATATTATCCGGTTTATGATACAGGGGATGGGCTTCAGCGCCTTTGCGGTGCTGGCGGGCGTATGTGAGATGGCGGCGAGGGCGCTTTCGGGGCTTTTCCTCGTCCCGGCATTCGGTTTTACCGGCGCCTGCTTTGCAAGCCCGCTGGCGTGGATTTTGGCGGATGCCTTTCTGGTTCCGGCGTATATCCATGTGCGGAGGAAACTGGGAAAGATGATGGGAGGAGAATGAGAGAGCGTGTCTGAATAAGATATGGCTGCGCCCGCCTGTCTGGGCTGAACTGCTGCGTACTGTCCATTTAATGGTGATTTCCCGGTTGCATCAAAGGGGCGGATGCTTTATACTAAAGTTATCATGAGAAACGGAGGGAACGCATTATGAGTCATCAAAATTTATCTGCGGCAGAAGCGCTCGAGAAGCTGAAAGCCGGAAACGAACGCTATCTGACAGCAACAGCAAATCCGGGGGATGTCTCCCCTGCGATCAGGCAGTACACCTGCGAAAACGGACAGAGCCCTTATGCGGTGGTGATCACCTGCTCGGATTCGAGAGTGATTCCGGAGAGCATTTTTTCCGCAGGCATCGGCGAACTGTTTACCATCCGCGTGGCGGGGAATGTGATGGACCATCACCAGATGGGCAGTGTGGAGTATGCGGCGGACCATCTCGGCACAAAGCTGGCGGTGGTGCTGGGCCACACAAACTGCGGTGCAGTGGGCGCAGCTCTCAGCAGTGATCCGGGCGGTTTTGTAAAATACATAACCGACGAGATCAAAAAAGCCGTCGGAGACGAGAAGGACGCGGTGAAAGCGAGCTGCCTGAATGTGCAGAACTCTGTGGCGGCTATCAGGGACAGCCTGAAGGAGATGGTGGAAAAAGGGGAGCTTACGGTCTGCGGGGCTCTTTACCATATCGACAGCGGGGAAGTGGAGTTTCTGGACTGAATGAACGCTGACAAAAAAGCAGGAGGATATCCTGCTTTTTTGTGTGAGCAAATATTATAGCAAACGACAAAAGGAAAAGATTTTTGTCGTTTGCTATAAATTTTACGCGATATCGTAGACCGAGCGCAGCCGGAAGGATCTTGCATCGCCTTCCAGGATTTCCACCTGACGGATTCCGGACTCCATGTCGAAGAAGTTATCGCTCAGCTTTACATCCCCGTCAACGCCTTCGATCATCACATGTTTGGCGTAGGCTTTCGCTTTCACCGTGAGGATATTGCCGTCCCTCTCGAGTTCGAGATGAGGATTTTCAAAAGCATAGTGCTTCGGCGGCGTGAACAGACAGCTTCCCTCCGATACCGGAACGTCATCCTGCGTATAAAACTGATAGAAAAGGTGCATGGCCCGTTCATCATATTCAGAAAAGTCCAGTTTTTCAAGCCATACGCCCCCGAGGGCAGGCACAGTCACGGAGGCGCTGCCGCTCTCTAAGACGGAGCTGTCCGGCATGCAGAGCTGCCATTTTACAATGCCCGATACCTCTTCCATCGTCTCGTTGGCGACATGCAGCCTTGCGCTCTTCTCGATCGGCGCGGGCTCTGCCACGCAGAAAGGCCTCTCGCTGAGTTCTCCGATCTCCTCGCAGGAGATCATGACCGGCGCGAACATTTTCTTTTCCGCATAGTGGAGCGCCTTCCACCTGCCGTAATAATCGATGCTGGACCAGGAAGCCACCGGCCAGATATCGTTGAGCTGCCAGACTACAGTCCCCATACAGCGTCCCCTGTGGCGCCTGAAATGTTCCACGCCGTAGCGGATCGCGTCCGCCTGCAGAAGCTGGGAGGTGTAGAGCATGCTGTCGAAATCTTTCGGGAACAGGTAGGTGGCGGAGAGATAATTCATGATCTTTCCGTTGGCGGCGCAGTTTCTCTGGTGCATTTCCACGGTGCGGGAAAAGATGTTCCGCTCTTCGGGCAGCGTAAAGCTTTCCACGGTCTTTAAGCAGGGGAAAGACTGAAAGCCGAATTCCGAGAGATAGCGGAAATGGAATTTCCGGTATTCCGTGAAGGGCTTATTGCCGTGCCAGACATCCCAGTAGTGGGTGTCCCCTCTGTTCTCGTCCCCGGGCACATCGTAATTTCCGCCGGAGGAAGGGCTGGAAGGCCAGTAAAAGGCGGCCGGGTCTTCCTGTTTCACAATCTTCGGGATGATATATTCAAATATCTTGATATAGTCATATCTCTGTTTTATGGAAGGATTCCAGTCCCCTTTCATGGTCTGGTCCTCCATCTCGTTGTTGCCGCACCAGAGTCCCAGACAGGCGTGATGGCGGATCCTTCTCACATTGTCGATGATCTCCTGTGTGATATTTTCCTCGAAGGAATCATCCAGTTCGTAGGAGGCGCAGGCAAACATAAAGTCCTGCCATACCAGAAGCCCCAGCTCGTCGCAGATATCGTAGAACCAGTCTTCGGGATAATATCCGCCGCCCCAGACCCTGATGCAGTTGTAGTTGGCGGCAGCGGCGTCTTTTAACAGCCTTTCCGTGCGTTTCCTTGAGGTTCTCTGGAGCAGGTTGTCCTCTGGAATATAATCCGCCCCCATGGCAAATATGCGAATGCCGTTTACCTCGTGGGCAAAACGGCTCCCCCACTCATCTTTTTCAGTGTTGACGGTGACGGTGCGCAGGCCAATCCGTCTCTCCCATGTATCCAGTATTTCCCCATCTCCGGCGAAGGCAGCCACTTTTACCAGATACAGGGGCTGTCCGCCGTAACCCCGCGGATACCAGAGCATGGGATCTTCGATCTCCATCAGACAGTTTTCATCCTCCGGGGAAAATGTCTTTGTCAGGATCCGGCCGTCCGGAGCCGTCACGGCTGCCTCCAGCTTTACACAGTGCCGGGAAACCTGCGTCGTCCCGGACAAAGGATCAGCCCGATCCGCGAGGAGATATTCAGAGCCGGTAAGTCCCCATGCCGCACCGGGCAGGGCATCTGCAAGTTCCAGCGCAATGTCAAAATCGAGCGTGACCCTACCGGGAACATGATGCTGGGTGATATAGACAGAGTGAAAGCGCGCCTGTCTGATGCCGAGCAGGGAAACTTCCCGGAAGATGCCGGCGTCCGGAAGCCTTGGCCCCCAGTCCCAGCCGAACATGCAGTGGGCTTTGCGGAGATGGGGAAATCCTTCCATAGCATCCGTGGAGCCGCCGGTATATACTTTTTCGTTCTCCTCCCTGATGTATGAGGTGGGGGAGTGGAGCACCACTTTCAGGCTGTTTTCTCCCTTTTTTAACAATGACAGCACATCATATTCCCAGATGCGGTGCATATTGCAGACGCTGCCCAGAAGGACATCGTTGATATAGACATCCGCCAGCGTGTCGATCCCATCAAAGCGGAGGACCGCTTTGTCGCAGGAAAACAGATCCTCCCCGGGGACAAAGGCCCGCTCAAAGGAGAAGTCGTTTTCCATCAACGGCAGAAGCTTCAACTCGTTATCCCGCCAGTAGGGATCGGGAATCAGTTCCTTTTCTAACAGCGTGCCGTACACGGAACCCGGAATCTGCGCAGAGATGCCTCCTTCCGGCAGCATTCCGCTGTCTTTTCCGAGAACCCTGAAAGTCCATTCTCCGTTTAAAGTTTGTTTGAACATAATATTTTCTCTCTATACTTTCTTATTTTTTATTTTACACAAAAAAGCCATTGCTTTAACCATTTGTGTAATGATTTATAAAGTTACAACAACTCCGAAGCGTTAAATAATGAGCGAATCTGTATTCTATTCTTTCTTATGGTAACTCCATATTCTTAGAGTTTGATTTCATAGTAACATCAAGATGTCAGAATAAAAAGGTACTTTTAAAAGGAATTGTTTTAATTGTGGCAAAATTGATCAAATTATCTATTGGAGACCTTTTAACCCCAACATCATAATCAATAAGTTATCAAAAAGTTAACACCTTAACCAGCCGCGGGAATCATAAAATCCTCAAGGAGCCCTTTGAAAAACGCCGGCACAATTAGCCAATGTGAAATTTGAAAAGCAAAATTTCACATGGTATTTCACGAGCTTAGTGTCCGCTGCGTTGTTTCACAGGCTCTTGAAAAACAGAGCCGGCGCAAGCGTGGCGACGGAGGATTTTATGATTCCCACGGCGTCCGGTTTAACCTACCCCATGGTCACTGTAACTTCATAGTGCTCTTTCCCCTTCACATAAGGAATCACAGTACCCTCCACGACATCCCCATCCACGGAAATGCTCTTTACCCCTTTTTCCACTCTGTCGGGGTTTACCACTTTGATATGGTAGATTCCCTCCCGGAATTTCCTGGTGATCTCAAAATCACCGAAATCCCCGGGAACGCAGGGGTTTACGGAAAGACCCTGATGGGTGGGATATACGCCCAGAATGTACTGGGAGATATTGACAAAGGTCCACGCAGCGGTACCTGTGAGCCAGCTGTTTTTCGCCTCCCCGGGGAGATGTGCGTCGGCGCCCGCCACCATCTGGGAGTAGACGTAAGGCTCGGTCTTATGGATCTCGCTGATCTCCTCCACATAGGCGGGGGAAGTTCTCCGGTATACCTCAAAGGCGCGTCCGCCCCGTCCGATCACGGTCTCGGCGATGGAGATCCAGGGATTGTTGTGGCAGAAGATACCTGCATTTTCCTTATACCCCGGCGGGTAGGAGGAAATTTCTCCCAATTCCAGATGATATCTGGTGTAGGCGGGCTGCAGGATCATCACGCCGTATTTGGTATCCAGTTTTTCCTTCACGGAGTCAAGCGCTTTTTGAGCGAGGCCTTCCGCCACACCGATGCCGGCGAGAGAGCAAAAGCCCTGCGGCTCAATGTAGATCTGTCCCTCGTCGCATTCTTTGGAGCCGACTTTGTGTCCGTAAGCATCGTAGGCGCGGACAAACCATTCGCCGTCCCAGCCGTCCTTTAAAACGGCCGCGTACATATTTTTGACTTCCGCGCGGGCTCTTTCGGCCTCCGCCTTATCTCCGAGAAGTTCGCAGAGTTCAGCGTATTCCTCCCCGTACTTTACGAACATGCCGCCGATGAAGACGGATTCCGCCACAGGTCCTTCACTGGGGCCGAAGGTCTGGAAAGATTCCCCGGGATGTTCGGAGAAGCAGTTTAAGTTAAGACAGTCGTTCCAGTCGGCACGGCCGATCAGCGGTAGCCCGTGCGGGCCTTTGTGCTCAATGATGTAGTTTAGGGAGCGTGTCAGATGCTCCATCAGCGTCACGGCTTTGGAAGTATCGTTGTCAAAGGGAACCATCTCCGTCAGGATGGAAAGATCGCCGGTCTCCCTGACATAGGCGCTGGTCCCTGCGATCAGCCACAGAGGATCGTCGTTAAAGCCGCTTCCGATATCCGCATTTCCCTTTTTCGTGAGAGGCTGGTACTGATGGTAGGCGCTGCCGTCCTCGAACTGGGTGGAGGCGATGTCGATGATACGCTCCCTCGCGCGGTCCGGGATCAGATGTACGAAGCCCAGAAGGTCTTGACAGGAATCCCGAAAGCCCATGCCGCGCCCGATACCGGATTCATAGTAGGAGGCGGAACGGGACATGTTGAAGGTCACCATACACTGGTACTGGTTCCAGATATTGACCATGCGGTCCACTTTTTCGTTGGAGGATATCACGGAGTATTTTGCCAGCAGATTGCTCCAGTAATCCTTCAGGCATTCAAAGGCTTTCTGCACATCCTCATCCGTGCGGTAGCGCTCTAACATGGCGCAGGCGGGCTTTTTATTGATGACGCCCGGGGCTTCCCACTTTTCTTCTTCGGGGTTTTCTATGTAGCCGAGCACAAAGATAAAGGATCTCGTCTCGCCCGGGGCAAGCGTCATCTTCAGGTGGTGGGAAGCGACAGGGGACCAGCCGTGGGCGATGGAGTTCGAGCAGGCGTCCCGCTCCACGGCAATGGGATCGTCCGCACCCCTGTAGGCGCCGAGGAAGGCTTCTCTGCTCGTATCAAAACCATCTATTTCCGAATTGACGGAATAGACGGCATAGTGATTGCGGCGTTCTCTGTATTCCGTTTTATGGAAGATCGCTGAACCGGCGACCTCCACCTCTCCGGTACTGTAATTGCGCTGGAAATTTCGGCTGTCGTCGTCCGCGTTCCAGAGGCACCACTCCACGTAGGAGAAAAGGGAGAGCGTTTTTGCTTCATCGGAACCGTTGGTAAGTTTCAGGGAGCTGACCTCACAGGTGTCGTTCATGGGTACAAAAGTGAGAAGTTCCGCCCTGACGTCTTTTTTGGAGGAGATGAAGCGGCTGTAGCCGATGCCGTGGCGGCATTCATAGGTATCCAGTTCCGTCTTTACGGGCTGCCACCCCGGATTCCACACCGTATCGCCGTCTTTAATATAGAAATATCTGCCGTTCACATCGGCGGGTACATTGTTATAGCGGTAGCGGGTCAGGCGGAGCAGTTTCGCATCTTTATAGAAACAGTAGCCGCCGCAGGTGTTGGAGATCAGAGAGAAAAAATCATTACAGCCCAGATAGTTGATCCACGGAAGAGGAGTCCTCGGGGTGGTGATCACATATTCCCGGCCTGCGTCATCAAAGTAACCAAATTTCATATTGTGTTCTCCTTTACAGTTCTTGATTTTTGAGAGATATTTAAAACAGAAAACGTTTAAGTTGGCTTTATAATCCGAATTATACCTAAAGTACGGAAGTATTGCAACACCAAATTGTACAAAATTACATTATTATATAAAAAACAGTAATGATTTATGGACAAAATGCGCAAATACGGTGATTTCCGGGAAAAATCCGGGGATCGAGAATAAAATTTATATGAAACAAAACAAAAATTAATTTGTAAAAATGTATAAAAATAACACATATAATATGTGGAAGATTACCAAAAATGTAAAAATGGCATAAAAAATGCGGAATTGGTATTGCAAAATCATGAAGTATGGTATAGACTGAAAATACGAAAACGATTAAGTGATTTCGGAGATGAAATCCGAAATGACGGTTTTTAATTTACATAAACAATTAATACAAATTAAACACCGAATAATTAATTAAACTGTTAATCAATCGAATCGATCAACAGAGCATGGAATAATGAAGCGGACAATTTTTCGCAGCAGTCGTTTCGGGTTTCGAAAGAATGTTGGACTGGGAAAAGGCGGGCTTTCAGAACGGGGGTGTTGCGGAAATGGTATCAATGAAAGATGTTTCGATTGCCTGCGGGGTATCCATCGCAACGGTGAGCAAGGCGCTGAACGGGCAGCGGGATATCCGGGAGGAGACCAGGGAGTACATCAGGCAGACGGCGAAGGAGATGGGATATTTCCCGAATTCCGCCGCCAAGGCGCTAAAGACGAACAGGACCTGCAATCTGGGCGTACTCTTTGCCGATGAGGGGCGGAGCGGCCTTACCCACGATTACTTCGCACATGTGTTGGACGGATTTAAAAATGCGGCGGAGGAGAAAGGGTACGATATCACGTTTATCAATAGCTGCAAAAGCCGTCCCAATAAAATGTCCTATCTGGAGCATGCCAGATACAGAGGCTTTGACGGCGTGGTGATCGCCTGTGTGGATTTCGATGATCCCGAGGTGGGGGAGCTGGTGAGGAGCGATATACCGGTCGTGACCATCGACCACCTGTTTCATAACAGGAGCACGATCGTCTCGGACAACGTGAAAGGGATGAGGGATCTGATCCGTTATATTTACGGCATGGGACATCGAAGGATCGCCTACATCCACGGGGCGGATTCATCGGTCACACAGAACAGGCTTTCCTCTTTCTACAGAACCTGCGAGGAACTGGGGCTGTTCATACCGCCCGAATATGTCAGGGAGGCGCCTTACCGCGATACGAAGGAGACCTGTGCGGAGACGGAGAAACTGCTTGATCTGAGGGAGCCACCCACCTGCATCGTCTATCCCGATGATTTTTCCTGTTTCGGCGGGATCAACGCGATCAGCGAGCGGGGACTGAAGATACCGGATGATATCTCCGTGGCAGGGTACGACGGGATCGGCATAGCGATGCATTTCAGGCCGAGGCTGACGACCATTATCCAGGATACGGAACGGCTGGGCAGGGAAGCGGCGTTAAAACTGATCAGCCTGATCGAAAATCCGAAGACAACGATCATGGAACAGATCATTGTGCCGGGGAAAGTATTTCCGGGGGAATCGGTAAAGAAACTGTTGTAAGGCATTTAGAGAAAACGAAGTTGTTTCTCAGAAAATAGATGCAAAATTAAATCCATCAAAGAAAGGGAGGAATTTAAGAATGAAGAAAAAATTACTCAGCGTATTGCTCTGCGGCGTATTGACAGCAAGCGTGCTTGCCGGATGCGGCAACAGTACAGAAGAAGCAGCACCTGCTGACGATGCGCAGACAGAGGCTCCGGCGCAGGAAGACGGGGGGGCAGATGACGGAGCGGCAGCGGAAGTACCTGCCGAGGCATCCAGCGATCTCGCCTATGCGGGCGAACTGGAGATCATGCACTACTCCACCTCGGAAGAATCCGAAGGCAACGGCGGTTCCGACGGTTTTCGTACGGTTCTCACACAGTGGGACGAAGCGCATCCCGACATCACGCTGACACAGAACGTGCTGGCAAACGCAGAATACAAGACACAGATCGCTACACTGGCAGCGGCAAACGATCTGCCGGACGTATTCCTTCTGCAGGGTATGAACACGATTGACTGGGCTGGCCAGGGACTTGTTTACGACCTGACGGAAGATATCAAATCTTCCCCTTACGCAGCAGATTACAACGAAGCATATTTTGCGCCGTTCACAGTTGACGGCAAGATCTACGGCTATCCCGCACTGACAGGCGGCACCTGTACAGTTGTGATCTATGATAAGGCTATGTGGAAAGAGGCTGGTTATGCTTCTTTCCCGTCCACA
>ERZ808028.505-NODE-505-length-32221-cov-4.035652_pt1 | contig 32221 bp, 24 predicted proteins | sample MGYA00380184_ERZ808028 | MGnify/ENA primary metagenome ERZ808028 (study PRJEB31490, sample SAMN06133397) | mouse gut metagenome | isolation source: J8_1 | host: mice | place: China: Chengdu | collected 2015-05 ...
CGGGCTGGCCATATTATAGAGGATACCCTGAAAAACCTCTGCCCTTATATTTTCCGGAAGCGTATTATATTGTTCAAGGGTGATGATTTCTGGCTGGGGCTGTAATGCCGGCATGGTAGAACCTTCTTTCTATGTCAATAAAATCTGCAATTTTCCGTTAGCTTATTTACATCATAACATCTTTTCTGCGGGGATACAATATTTTTCGCAGATAAAAAATTCCGTGGCATTTTGTGATCAATGTCACGGATTTTTTTTGTTTTTCTTGATAAAATATTGTCAATAACGCGCAGGAAAACCGAAAACAGCAAAAATATCAGGTAAATTTGCACAAAGAAGAGCTGCACAGGAACGATTTTGCTGCGGTGCGTGATGTGAACAGCAGCACGATGAATTACCCAAGAAATCGAAGCGGAAAGGAGAGGCTATGGGCTATCAGTTAGTTAAGGCAGATGCAAAAAAGCTGTTTGGACAATGGGCCGGACAGTGGGATGTCTATGCGCCGAAGCGGATGGAAGGCGAGGGATGTTTTTCGGATACGGATGTTGTCCGGTACGGGAGGGTTTATTCTCTAGAGGAAATCGAGTGGGAGAAAAAGTCGGATTATTCCTTTAAGGAAGTGCTTCTTCCCATCAATGAAACCTTATTTTATTTTACCGAGGAGGAAACCAGCGTTCCCAAGGGGCCGGAGAAGGAAATTCTGGTGTTTCTGCGGGCGTGTGACGGACATGCCGTAAAGCGTCTGGATGAGATTTACTTAAAGAATGGTTTTGAGGATGTTTATTACCGGAGGATTCGGGAAAAGGTTTCCTTTATCTTAATGGGCTGTCCGTCCACCTGCGATTCGGGATTCTGTGCCAGCATGGGAACGAACCGGTGGGAGGAGTATGATGCCTATATCAAGCCGGACGGGGACATGGTCTTTTTTGACATAAAGAAGGAAGCTCTTGCAAAAACGCTTGCCAAGGACTTTGCCGCCTGTGCATCCTGTACGGTCGTTCCCGATTTTGCCGGGGAAAATAAGGAAAAAGTTACCCTTCCGAAAAACCTTTCCAACCAGAGTTTTTCCCTGCCAATCTGGAAGGAGTACGGTGATCGCTGTATCGGCTGCGGGCGCTGCAACTTTGTCTGTCCGACTTGTACCTGTTTTTCCATGCAGGATATTTTTTATCGGGACAATGCAAATGTGGGCGAACGCCGCCGGGTCTGGGCTTCCTGCCAGATTGACGGCTATACGGAGATGGCCGGAGGTCATGAGTACCGCAAAAGCCAGGGCGAGAGGATGCGGTTTAAGGTGATGCACAAGATTTACGACTATAAGAAGCGGTTTGGCGTGCCGATGTGCGTGGGCTGCGGGCGCTGCGACGACGTGTGCCCGGAGTATATTTCCTATTCCCATTGTGTGAATCGTCTGGCAAAGGAGGGACAAGCAGATGAAGAATGAATATATTCCTCAATTATCAACCATCAAAGAGGTTATCCGCCACACCGATTTGGAATATACCTTCCGCATGGAGTATACAGGAGAGAAAGAGGTTAAGCCGGGGCAGTTTTTTGAGGTTTCTCTGCCCAAATACGGCGAGGCCCCGATTTCAGTCAGCGGAATCGGCAGGGGATCGGTGGATTTTACCATCCGCCGCGTGGGAAAGGTGACGAATGAGATTTTTGAAAATTATGTGGGCGATCGGATGTTTATCCGCGGTCCTTACGGCAACGGCTTTGACGTGAAAAATTATGAGGGAAAGGAACTGGTGATTATCGCCGGAGGAACAGGACTTTCGCCGGTTCGCGGGGTGGTGGATTACTTTGCGCATTTCCCCGAAAAAGCGGTGAGCACGACCCTAATTGCCGGGTTTAAGTCGCCGGGGGATGTGCTGTTTAAGGATGACTTTGCTTTCTGGAAAAACCGGATTTCCGTGATCCAGACGGTCGATACCGCACCCGAAAGTTATGAGGGATGTGTGGGTATGGTGACAAAGTACATACCGGATTTAACGTTTAATGATCTGGGCAACGCCGCCTTTATCTGCGTGGGCCCTCCGGTGATGATTAAGTTTACCGTGATGGAGATTTTAAAGCTGGGCGCTGCCGAGGAGAGCATATGGGTATCCCACGAGCGGAAGATGTGCTGCGGCCTGGGCAAATGCGGGCACTGCAGGATTGGTTCGACCTATATCTGTCTGGACGGCCCGGTGTTTAACTATGTGGACGGAAAAGATTTAATCGATTAAGGGAGGTGCAGGGATGGGACTGGATGTCAATACAAAGAAATTAAAGAAAAATGCGTTCCGCGTGTCGAAGGTGCGGGGCATCGGGGCCTCCCGGATTCGTGTTCCGGGCGGGTATTTAAACGCTAAAGTTTTGGGGATGGTGCAGGAGATTGCCGAGGAGTACGGCAATGGCTATGTCCATCTTACCACGCGGCAGGGCTTTGAGATTGAAGGAATCCGCTATGAAGATATGGAGGAAATCAATAAAAAGCTTCAGCCGATTATCGAACTTCTGGAAATAAATCAAACGAATCCGGGAACCGGCTATCCGGCTTCAGGCACCAGGAATATCAGCGCCTGCATCGGCAATAATGTCTGTCCGTTTGCTAATTTTAACACAGCCGAAATGGCAAAGAAGATTGAAAAGGCGGTATTTCCCAACGATCTCCACTTTAAAATCGCCTGTACCGGGTGCTCGAACGACTGCGCCAAGGCAAGGATGCATGATTTTGGGATTATCGGAATGACGATGCCGCAGTATGACCCTGACCGCTGTATTAGCTGCAAGGCGTGTATGAAGGGCTGTGAAAAGCTTTCGGTTCGTGCACTGCGGATGGAAAATTACAAGATTATCCGGGACGAGGAGAAGTGCATCGGCTGCGGGGTCTGTGTGACCAAGTGTCCTACGCGGGCATTTACCCGGAGCAAAAAGAAGTATTACAAGCTGACGATTATGGGACGTACCGGAAAGAAAAACCCGCGTCTGGGGCAGGATTTTCTGATTTGGGCGGATGCGGAGAATATCATTAAGATTATTTTAAATACCTATGCGTTTGTCAATGCCTATATTTCCCCGGATGCACCGGCAGGGAAAGAGCATATCGGCTATATTATTGACCGGGTGGGGTTTGAGGAATATAAGAAATGGGCGTTGAAGGATGTAAAGCTGATGCCGGAAACGAAGGTTAAGGAATGTATTTACTGGGATGGCATTCATTTTGACCGATAAAGGAGAAAGGACAGGGAAATGAAGAAAGTACAGTCAACGTGTAATTATTGTGCTTTGGATTGCAATCTGGATTTTTATGTGGAAGATAACCGGGTGGTGAAGGCGGTTCCGACGAAGGGCTATCCGGTAAATGATGGTTTCTGCTGTATTAAGGGGCTTTCCCTGGATAAACAGCAGACCACGGTTAAGCCGAACAGCCTGCCCAAAATCCGCCAGGAGGACGGGTCGATGAAAACGGTTTCCTGGGAGGAAGGGTTTTCTTACGTGGCGGATAAGTTAAAGGAGATTCAGGGAAAGTACGGGCCGGAGAGTGTGGCGGGGATCAGCACGGGGCAGCTTACCCTGGAAGAGTTTGCTGTTTTCGGTCATGTGATGAGGAATTACTTAAAGGCAAATGTGGATGGGAATACCAGGCTTTGCATGGCGACGGCGGTGGTGGCGCATAAGCAGAGCTTTGGGTTTGATGCGCCGGGCTATACACTGAAGGATCTTGAACTTTCGGATACCATAATCTTTATCGGATCAAATCCGGTGGTGGCCCATCCGATCCTCTGGGGACGGGTAAGGCAGAATCAGGTTCCGGGGCATAAGGTGGTCGTGATTGATCCGCGAAGGTCGGAAACGGCGATGAATGCTGATTACTGGTATGGGCTTCGCTGGCGGAGCGATCTTTTGCTTTTGTATACGGTTGCAAACCTGTTAATTGAAAAAGACTGGATTGACCATGCCTTTATTCGGGAGCACACGGAAAAGTTTGAGGAGTTTAAAGCTTTTGTTAAGGCTTATACGCTGGAGCGGGGCGCAGAGGGAACCGGACTTTCCAAAGAGCAGATTTTGGAGCTGGCAGAACTGATTCACCGGGGGAAACGGGTTTCGTTCTGGTGGACGATGGGCGTAAACCAGGGCTATGAGGCAGTCCGCACGGCGCAGGCGATTATTAACCTGGCGTTAATGACGGGGAATATCGGGAAGCCGGGAACGGGGGCAAATTCCATTACCGGGCAGTGCAATGCCATGGGGTCACGCGCCTACAGCAATACGGCGGTATTTTTCGGCGGCGGCGATTTTACCAATCCTGACCGGAGAAAGCGGATTTCCAAGGTGCTGGGGGTTGGTGAGGAGATGTTGGCGGATAAGCCGACCAAGACGTATAACCAGATTATTGAGGGGATTAATGCCGGGGAGATTAAGGGGCTTTGGATCCTGTGCACGAATCCGCGGCACAGCTGGACGAATAATGAAACCTTTGCCTCGGCGGTGAAGAAGCTGGAACTTTTTGTGGTGCAGGATATTTACGATACGATTGAGAGCGCCGAGGAATGTACGGTATTTTTCCCGGTGGTTCCGGGGCTTAAGAAGGAGGGAACCTACATTAACCTGGAACGCCGCCTTTCTGCCATGCGTCCGGTGCTTAAGCGCGGGGAGAATGAGATTTCCGACTATGAGGCGATTCTTGGCGTGGGGAAGGCCCTGGGGATGGGCGATGCCTTAAAGGGATGGGAAACACCGAAGGACTGCTTTGCCCTGATGAAGGAATGTTCGAGGAATATGCCCTGCGATATTACGGGGGTGACCTGGGAGGGGCTGGAAAATTCTCATGGGATTCAGTGGCCTTATCCTGAAGGGAAGGAAGAGGAAAATAAAGAAGAACAGCGCAGGCTGTACGGCGACGGAAGGTTTTTTACGCCGTCGAAGAAGGCACAGTTTGTCTTTGAAGAGGTAAGGGAGAATCCATTGCCCACGACAGAAGCGTTTCCATGGGTGCTCAATACCGGGCGGGGAAGCGTCGGACAGTGGCACACCCAGAGCCGGACGAAGGAAGTAAAGTTTGTTGAGGATGTGTCGGCAAAGAAGGCGTATTTATATATGAATGACCGGATGGCACAGGAGATGGGGATTGGAGAAATGGAGGAAATCCAGGTTTATTCGATTAATGGGGAAAATGCGCGGTTTGCCGTAAAGATTACAGAAAATGTGCAGTATGGGGAACTCTATGCACCGATTCACTATATTGAATGCAATAAGCTAACCCCTTCGCTGTACGACAGCTATTCCAAGGAACCATCGTATAAGGCAACGCCGGTGCGGTTTGAGAAGATAGGATGAGCGAAAAAAACGGGAAAGGAGATGGAGAAGAAAATGAAACGGATAAAGATTGACCGAAGCCGCTGTATCGGCTGTCTGACCTGTGTAACGGCCTGCGTGGTCAGCCATCAGACCGAGAGCGGGGATGCAAGGAACAGGGTAACGATCGACAGCGGGACAAAACCGGCACCGATTTTCTGCCGCCACTGCGAGCGTCCGGAGTGCGTGTATACCTGTATGACCGGGGCAATGAAGAAAAACCAGGAAACCGGCTATGTCGAGTATCACAAGGAGCAGTGTGCAAGCTGTTATATGTGCATTATGTCCTGCCCCTACGGGATTTTAAAGTACGACAGCATTGCGCAGAAGGAGATTATGAAGTGCAATATGTGCGTCCATCGAAGCGAGGACGGACAAGCCAATCCGATGTGTGTGGAAAAATGTCCGATGGGCGCAATTACGCTGGAGGAGGTGCAGGCATGAAGTATGTAATTATTGGTTCCTCGGCGGCGGGGATTAACGGGGCAAGGGAACTGCGCAGGTTAGATAAGGACAGCCGGATTGTATTGGTTTCTAAAGACCGTGCGGTTTATTCCCGCTGTATCCTTCACCATTACCTGGCAGGAAAGCGCAGTCTAAAAGAACTTTCCTTTGCCGAGCCGGACTTTGCCGAACGGTTTGGGGTGGAGTGGGTAAAGGGAAGAAGCTGTGTGAAAGTAAACGCCAAAGAAAAGGAAATCGTTCTGGATAATGGCGAAAAAATAGCCTATGATAAGCTTTTGCTTGCCAGCGGTTCCCACACCTTCCTGCCGCCCGTTCCGGGACTTTTACAGGCGGCAGAGGGCGGTAAGGTCTGCGGTTTCAGAAATATTGAGGATATGGAAAAGCTGAAAGAAGCGGTTCAAAATGCTTCTCATTCTGCCCCGAATATCGTTGTGATGGGTGCCGGACTGGTAGGATTAGACTGTGCGGTTGGCTTTTTGGATCTGGGAGTGAAGGTGAGTCTGGTGGAAACGGCGGACTGGCTGCTTAACCGCCAGTTAGATAAAAAAGCCGCGAAAGTCTATGAAGATGCCCTGGGAAATGCCGGTGTACGCCAGTATTACGGCGTGGGAATTAAGGAAGTGCTTCTGGAAAAGGAACATCAAATCCAGGGACTTAAGCTGAGCGACGGAAGGGAAATTCCCTGCGATTACCTGGTGGTCACTGCAGGGGTTCGCCCGAATATCGAGTATCTGGAAGGCTCCGGGATTGCCGTGGATGACCATGGTCTGGTCTACGATGCATTTGGGCAGACCAGCGATCCCGATATCTTTGGTGCAGGCGATATTTCCGGGAAAAGCCCCATCTGGCCCGCCGCAGTTAAGGAAGGGCTTATCGCCGCCGCCAATATGGCAGGAGAAAAGCGGGAAATGACCGATTTCTTTGCCAGCAAGGCGACCATGAATTTCCTGAATATTCCCACGATGGCCCTGGGCAATGTCAACCCGGCGGAGGGTGAGGCCGTGGAAGAAGTTTTGGAAACGCCGGATTCCTACAAAAAAATCGTCCATCAAAACGGGAAAATTATCGGTGCCATCCTTCAGGGCGACTTAGCTTACGGCGGGATACTGCAGCAGCTTATTGCCCGGAAAATCGATGTAACCAGGGTGAAAAAGCCGATATTTTCCATTGATTATTCCGACTTTTTCCATGTGAAAGAGAACTTTGAATACTTCTATGAGGATTAGAAAAAATGTGATTATTTTAACGAAAAGGGATACTTTAACGAACACGAATGTTTTAACGAACAAAAAAGGAGTGACTGCCTGTGAAACGATTAGAAAATATGCCGGTACCCCTGCTGCCAACCTTTGTCGGTGCGCTGACACTGTCCAATGTGTATTCAGGAATGGGCTATACCTGGATTCGGCATCTGACCATGTGGGCAGCGACGATCATTATTCTTTTATATGTGGTAAAGATCATTCAATTTCCGAAAACCTGCAAAAAAGAATATGAAACCGTAGTGCCCTGCAGTCTGTACGCCGGATTTACCATGATTTTAATGATTCTTGGAAGCTATTATTTTGACTATGTTCCGGGACTGGGCAAGGCTGTCTGGCTGGCTGCACTGGCTGTTCATGCGGTACATATTCTTCTGTTTAGCTATCGAAATATGATAAAAAAACGGGATATCAACACCTTTGTTCCAAGCTGGTTTGTTACCTATAACGGGATTATGGTCAGCTGTGTGGTCGGCGGCGCGATGAATATGTCCGGTGTATTAACCTGGGTGGTTTACTATGGGATCGGGATTTACTTTGCACTTATTCCATTGATGATCTGGCGGCTGATAACAGTAGAAGTAAAGCCGCCGGTGTACCATACCATGGCAGTGGTTTTAGCACCGTGCAGCCTCTGCGTGGTCAGCTATTTAAACGTAATCAAGAATCCAAGCCCGGTGCTGCTCTACATTCTCTATGCCTGCGTGCTGGCTTCTCTGGCATTCATTGTACTGAAACTGCCGAAGTTTTTTGCCTTCCCTTTCGCCCCGTGCTTTGCGGGAATGACCTTCCCCATGGCTATCGGAATTGTGGCGACGAATAAGATGACCGGCTATTTTAACGGAACCGGACAGGAAGGGCTGGCTGTACTGACCGGACAGTTAAGCGGGATACAGATTTATCTTACCTCAATGATTGTAGGTTTCGTTCTCTTAAATTTCCTGATGATGGCGCTGAAAGTGGAAAGGAAGTAGGAACGGGAAAGGGAAGACAGAAGAAAGAAAAAGAAGCAGAAGAGAGAAAAATGCAGGCTGGGAAAGGGTGGAAATATGGTTGCAGGATATATTCTGACCGGCGGAAAAAGCCGTCGGATGGAGGGAAGGACAAAGCTGTTTTTAAGCTATCAGGGGCGTAGTTTTTATGCATTTATTCAGTGTGCACTGGATGTTTTTCCGGCGGTTTATTTATCTGTTGCAGAGGAAAATGCTTCCCTTTATGCTTCCATTCCCCTTCCCAAAATCGTGGATATTTATTCGGATGCAGGCCCCTTAGGCGGTATCTGCTCCGGGCTGAAATTATGCCACGGGGCAGATGCCCTGTTTGTCACCGCCTGTGATACGCCTTTGATAAGCAGGGAAGATGTGAGAGAAGTGATGGCGGTTTATCAGGCATACCGGGACAGAGGGGAAGAAAAAATCATTGTGGCAGAGAGCGGGGGAAGGGTGCATCCGCTGTTTGGCGTATATCCGAAGGCTGCTTTTGGGGTTATGGAGGCAATGCTTTTGGAAGGAGATTATAAAATGCGGAATTTGCTGGATAAGACGAGGGCAGTTTCCGTTTTGCTCTCTAAGGGCAGCCAGGTGGGGAGAAATATCAATACGTTGGAGGATTATAAGGTGCTGAAGGAGGAAGTTTTATGTTAGCGTTAGAAGAGGCGGTAGAATGTCTGCTGCATCACACCCGTTCCATCACAGAAACCGAGAGGATTCCCCTCTTAACATCCACAAACCGCATTCTCGCTGCACCTCTTTCTGCCATGGCGGATCAGCCTCCGTTTCCCCGCTCGCCCCTGGATGGTTATGCGGTTCGCGGACAGGATACTGAAGGGGCAAAGAAGGATTTTCCCAAACGGCTGAAGGTTATCGGGGCGGTTTATGCCGGAGAAGTGTTTTGCGGGACGGTAAAGAAAGGGGAAGCCGTCCGCATTACCACCGGTGCGCCCGTTCCTGAGGGTGCGGATACCGTGATTCGTCAGGAGGATACAGATTACGGCAGGGAAGAGGTAGAGATTTACCGTGCTTCTTTTCCGTATGAAAACTATTGCCGTCAGGGCGAGGATTACCGGAAAGGGGATGTCCTTTTCGAAGGCGGGATGCGGATGGACGGCATTGGCATCGCGCTTGCGGCGGGGTTGGGAAAAGAATTTGTTGAGGTTTACCGGAAGCCGAAGGTTGCCGTGATTTCCACCGGAGATGAACTGGTGCAGCCGGGAATACCTTTGCAGCCGGGAAAAATTTATGATACCAACCGTCATTTGATCAGCGGTAGATTGCTGGATTTTGGAATTACCCCATTTGCATCGCTGCACGGAAGGGATGATGCAGAAGAGATGGCAGAAACCCTTCTTGAACTTTCTGGAAAAGCGGATCTTATCGTGACGACGGGCGGGGTATCGGTCGGGGAAAAGGATATTATGCACCAGGTACTGCCCTTATTGTCGGCAGAAAAATTATTCTGGCGTGTGGAAGTAAAGCCCGGGGCACCCACGCTTGCGGCGGTTTTGGGAAGTACTCTTTTGATCTGCCTTTCGGGAAATCCGTTTGCGGCAGCGGCGAATTTTGAACTTCTGGTTCGTCCGGTGCTTGGGAAGATAACCGGGGATAAGCGTCTGGAGGTAAAGCGGCACCGGGCAGTGATGGCAAATGATTTTATAAAGCCAAAAGGGACTAGGCGCTTTCTTCGCGGTTATGCAGAGGACGGAAAGGTATGGGCCAGTGCCGGAAACCATGCCTCAGGAACGCTTTCGGCGATGGCAAGGAGTAATTGTCTGATTGAGATTGCCAAAGAACAGGCCGGGGCAGGAAAGGGGGATGAAGTATGGGTGTATCTTCGGTAGAAGTTCTGAAAGGGACTGTGCCTGCAAAAGAACCAAAACCAGGGGATGTACGCAGCCAGCCTTTTGTCTTTGCCGTAAGCGGGTATAAGAACAGCGGAAAAACCACCATGATCTGCCGGCTGATTCCTGTATTAAAGCAGCGCGGCTACCGGGTTGCCGTGATTAAGCATGATGGTCATGACTTTGTCGGCGATGTGCCGGGGACGGACAGCTTCCGGCACAGACAGGCGGGAGCCTGCGGGTGTGCGGTGTTTTCCCAAAAGAGGATATTGATTACCAGAGAAATAGAAGAGGAGGATGAACTGCCGAACGAAAAAATGCTCTTTAAAGCCTTTCCGGGAGCGGATATTATTCTCCTGGAAGGGATGAAAGACAGCAGCTATCCGAAGTATTTCTGCCGCTATCCCGAGAAAGAACTGCCGTCAGCGGAGGCACTGGCAGACAGGATTGAGGAAGCGATGAAGCTGCGGTAAATGGTTATTCTTAAAAAGTTATTTCTGAAAAGGTTTACTGCTAAAGGTTTACAGCTAAATAAGCGATTTTACAAAAATTTTACATTCCCATGGTTTTGATTTTACATGATTTTGCTATCCTGAATTGGGTAAACTAAAGGTATCGGGTAAAGTTCGGTGCATTTTCGTGTGCTGGCATATTCATTTGACGAAATAGGAACATGTCCGTATGCGTCAGTATCATGGTTTGCTCAGCACATATCTATTTTTAACAGGAGGGAAAAAAGCATGGAAGGTCTTGGCGTTTTGTTTCAGTTTACAGGCGGCCTGGGAATGTTTTTATATGGAATGAACAGCATGGCGGACGGCCTGCAGAAGTCGGCGGGAAGCCGGATGCAGCAGCTTTTGGGGGTATTGACCTCCAATCGGCTCTTAGGTGTGCTTATCGGCGCAGGAATCACGGCAATTGTGCAGAGTTCGTCGGCAACCACGGTTATGGTGGTGGGTTTTGTCAATGCGGGAATGATGAATCTGACGCAGGCCGTAGGGATGATTATGGGGGCAAATATCGGAACGACGGTGACAAGCTGGATTGTTTCCATGAGCGAGTGGGGGGAGATGCTAAAGCCAGAGTTTTTCGCCCCTCTTCTGGTAGGAATCGGTGCGGGGATTGTTTTGTTTGCCCGGGATGCGAAAAAAAGGCAGATGGGGGAAATATTAACCGGATTTGGCTTTTTATTTATCGGACTGGATTTTATGTCCTCTTCCATAAAACCCTACCGGGATGCTCCTATCTTTGCCCAGGCATTTTCCGTGCTGGGAAAGAATCCGTTTCTGGGAATTCTGGCAGGCGCGGCAGTAACCGCAGTGATCCAGAGTTCGTCGGCCTCTGTGGGCATCCTGCAAACCTTAGCGCTTAATGGGATGGTAAACTGGAAATCAGCGGTATTTATCACCCTGGGACAGAATATCGGCACCTGTGTAACTGCCCTTCTTTCCTGTATGGGCGCACACCAGACAGCCAAACGGGCGGCGGTCATCCATCTTTTATTCAACTGTGTGGGTGCGGTGCTGTTCGGCGTGCTGATGTGGGGGATATTCTTCCTTTGGCCTGCATTTTCCGCCTCACCTATCAACAGTGTGGAAATCTCCGTTTTTCATACCATATTTAATGTAAGCAATACCATTCTTTTATTTCCCTTTTCCGCCCTTCTGGTAAAACTTTCCTGCATTCTGGTAAAAGATGGAAAAGAAACGGAGGACGAAAAAAAGAACGATTTGGGCCTGGAAGCCGAGATGCAGCGCCGTCTGGACAGCCGTATCCTGGAAAACCCTGCCTTTGCCATCGAAAATGCAGAGCAGGAAGTAGTACGGATGGGGGAAATTTCGTTAATGAACCTGCGGATTGCCGGAGAAGCCTTATTGCAGAATAATGTCGCCGAGATGGAAGAGGTTATTGAAAATGAAAAAATGATTAACCGCATGGAACGGATGCTGACAGACTATCTGGTTAAAATCAACCATCTGTCCTTAAATGAGGCACAGCAGCTCGTGGTAAAAAATCTCTTTTACACGGTCAGCGATATTGAGCGGATTGGCGATCACAGCGAAAACCTGGCTGAACTTGCCGGGGAAAAGATTCAAAACCAGATTCATTTCTCCCAGAAAGCCAGCGCTGACCTTCGGGAAATGCTTTCTGCCGCCGCCGCTTCCGTAGAACACGCATTAACCGCCAGAAAAGACCACGATATGTCCAAAGTCCGTCTGGTGATTCAAAGCGAAGAGCGGGTGGACAGCCTGGAAGAAGATTTGCGGGAACAACACATCGAACGCCTGTCCAACCGGCAGTGCCAGACCGAAAGCGGCGTAATTTTCCTCGATGTCATCAATAATCTGGAACGGGTATCCGATCATGCATTAAATATTGCAGGTTATGTGCGAGATGAGGTATAATAGAGGGCAGCAACACTTTCTTAAATGATAAAAACCGACAGGAATCAGGAAAATACAGAAAAAGAACGGCGGCATCATACGCAGAAAGAAACGGTCAGCAAGCATATGGTCAGCATATGCAGGAGAACCAGCAGCAGATGCAGAAGGGAATAAACAGAACGTGAACACCATTTATATTGTTGAGGACGATGAAAATATACGAAATTTACTCTCCGTAGCTCTCACAGGTTTTGGCTATCAAACGGAAGCTTTTGAAACTGCAGAGGAAGCCCTTGTCCGTATGGAGGAGAAAGCGCCGGATCTGGCTGTATTTGACTGGATGCTGCCCGGAATGGACGGAACCGATGCTATTAAAGCCATACGCAGTAAAAGAAATCCAAAACTAAGCCAGCTTCCCATCCTTTTATTAACAGCAAAGGACAAGGAACTGGATAAGGTCGAGGGCTTAGACGGCGGGGCCGATGACTACATGGTCAAACCCTTCGGCATCCTGGAACTCTCCGCCCGCATCCGAAGCCTTCTGCGCCGAACCAGAAAAGAAGAGGAAGGGGAAAACAAAAAGCAAATCAAAGTCGGAGCAATCCAGGCAGATAAACAGACACGCGAAGTTTTCAGCGGCGGAAGTGCCGTAGATTTAACCAAAAAAGAATACGACCTTCTTATCTGCCTGATGGAAAACCACTCCCGAATCCTGACCAGGGAAGAACTGCTGAATAAGATATGGGGCTACGACTATGAGGGAGAAAGCCGAACCTTGGACATGCACATCAAAACCCTAAGACAAAAACTCGGCGACAGAAACGGAGCCTGTATTAAAACCATAAGGGGAGTAGGCTATCGGATGTTGGATACAGAAACAGCCCGGCAGGAAAACGGGTAACAGGTCAGAAAAACCTGACAGAACAAATCAGAGTATGCCAGCAGAACAGGGGACAGCAGGCAGATAAGATAAAGGATAAAACAAGGAAGTTGAGGAAAAGATTTTGCGGAAAGCCATTTTTATTCAGTTTATTCGTGTACTTTTAGCTGCATTGCTGCTGAACAGTATTATCTTTTACATTGCCAGCAGCAGCCGTATGCTGAAAACAGCAAGAAAAGACATGCTCTACACCTTAGAAACCCTGGACTGTATCCTGGATTATCAGGGCGATCTTAACAAACAGGTAAAGCAGATGGAATCCGTAATCGGAAAAAACCAAAGCCGCCTTACCCTGATCCTTTCCGACGGCAAAGTAGCTGCCGATACCGGCGTGGATGCTTCAGGAATGGACAACCATCTGGCCCGGGAAGAGGTGGTGGAAGCCATAAAAACCGGAAAAGGCCACGCCGCCCGCTATTCCCATACCCTGAAAAAAACCATGCTCTACGTCGCCTTCCGCTCCTCCCATCAGGATCTGATTCTCCGCCTTGGCGTCCCTTTCCTGGGACTCAGGGAATACATCACTCTTTTACTTCCCGCCGCCTGGCTCAGCTTTGCCATCGCTGTTTTCGTTTCCCTTGGCGCAGCCGATCGCCTGGTATCTTCCGTAACCAAACCCATCCTCCAGCTTGCCCATGAGATGAAAAAAGTTCACGGCAGCGCCATGGATCTGGAAATCACCCCATGTCCATACGAAGAAATCAACCTTATTGGAAAAACCGCCGCAGAAATGTCCGTCCGCCTGAAACAGTATGTCGAACAATTGGAAAAAGAACGCACCATTCGCCAGGAATTTTTCAGCAACGCTTCCCACGAACTAAAAACCCCCTTAACCTCCATCCAGGGCTACGCCGAACTCTTAGAACAGAACAACATCAAAGACGACACCATAAAACAGGACTTCATCTGCCGAATTAAAAAAGAGGCCGTCCATATGACCAGCCTGATCAACGATATCCTGATGATCTCCCGCTTAGAAGCGAATGAAATCAAAGAATCCCCAACCACGGTAGATTTGCAGAAACTCCTTTCCGAAATCCTAATCACCCTAGAACCTCTGACAAAAGAACTGGAAATTACCATCTCGGTCAACTGCCCGCCCGTCACCATCGAAGCCATCCCCCAGCAGATGCACCAACTCTGCTTAAACCTCCTCACCAATGCCGTCAAATACAACCACCCCGGCGGCCGCGTCCAGGTAAACGTACACAAAGCCCAGAAAAACATCGTCCTCACAGTACAGGACAACGGCGCAGGCATCCCCAAAGAAGCCCAGGAAAGAATCTTTGAACGCTTCTACCGGGTGGACAAAAGCCGGAGCCGCAAACAAGGCGGAACCGGCCTGGGTCTTTCTATCGTCAAACACATCGTAAACCACGCGCAGGGAACAATAGAACTCACCTCCGCCCCCGGAAAAGGAAGCTGCTTCACGATAACCTTACCGATCCGCACATCCCAGATACCCAAAGCGTGATTTCTGCCAATAAAAACAAATCACGCTTTTTCCTACCGCTCGTCCATCTCCCCCGACATCCGATCCGGATTTTCTTTATCCAGCGCCGACACAAACAAAAACTTTCGTATACTAAATAAAACCGCAATGGCAATAATCCCAATCAATGTTTCAATAATCGGCATATGATTAATAACCATTTCCCTGGCAACCGCAAACATCAGCACTTCAACCACCGAATCCAAATCATGGCGGCAGAGCATTTTCAGCAGCTCAATCCCGATAATAATATCAAACAAAGCCTGAAGAAAGTTATTAAATCCCCCACCCTGATACAAAACAAGAAGCCCGTGCGGTACAGATAAAAGGGTAATACCAATGGCAATAATTACAATAAATGCCAGAAGAATTTCCAGATAAATGGAAATATAGAAAATCATTCTTTGGATTTTCACTGCTTTTGAATGGGTTGCCTTCATGCAATTATTCCTCCTTATCCATCATTAATTTTAGCGAAATCTTAATATCAATATCTTAGCGAAAACCAAAAAAACTGTCAATAATTGCAAAAGAATTAACGATGATTTCCAAAAAAAATACAAAAAACACATCGTTTTATATGGTAAATACTGATAATTTTTTTTCCCAATGCCTGCGGTATTTTGTTTGTAATAGAATTTTAATAAATTACAGGTTTCCTACTTTGTCGTCTTGTGGTATAACTAAATAAGTATTTGGCAATATTCTGTGCACAGAAAACTTGCCGTATTCAGCGATTGAGGAGTGATGATATGTCGGATAATAAAGATTACATGGCGAGGTTAAGCCGGGCCAGACGCAGGAGAAAGAGAAGGGTGGAACCTTTACGCATAGCCGTAGCCGCAGGTGTGCTGGTTCTTGTTCTGGGGGGTGCAGGTTTCTTTCTCTTTAGCAGGAGCAAAGGAAAAACCACAGAAGTTTCCGAAACCCAGGAGGTTTCACCCACAGAGGAAACAACCCCTGCGCCGGAACCGGAAACCGAACCCACGCTTTCCCCGGAAGAAGAGGCAGAAATCGAACGCACTAACCAGGTTCAGGCCGTTTTAGATTCCTACACCAACCTTGGCTTTATCCAGGTCGAAGGCTATCTAAATGTGCGGGAGGCACCGGAAAACGGAAAGATTATCGGAAAACTGGAGCAAAACAGTGCCTGTGAGGTCTTAGAAGAGAGCGGCGAATGGCTGCATATCACCTCCGGCGGGATTGACGGCTATATTCACGGGCAGTATGTTACCCGGGGCGAGGAAGCCATAGAAGCCGCCAGACCTTATGTTATTCCCCGGGCGGTAGTCCTTGCGGACAAGTTAAATATCCGCTCCGAGCCGGTTACCGACGCTGCCAATGTAGTCGGACAGGTTCTTAAAAATGAGCGCTACGCCATCTACGGTGCCGTAGAGGGCTGGATACAGATTGAGGACGGCTATATTTCCGCCGACTATGTTGAAGTGCGCTATGCCTTAAATGAAGCGAAAAAGCTGGATCTGGTGGCAATGGCGATTGATATGTACGATAACCTCGTAATTTCCAAGGTGGATAATTACCTGAATATCCGGGAAGAGCCAAAGTCCGACGGAAAGATTATCGGAAAGATGACCAGCAAGGCGGCAGGAGAGATCCTGGAAACCTTAGACGGCTGGTATAAGATTAAATCCGGCAAGATCACCGGCTATATTTCCGCCGACCCCCAGTACACGGCAACCGGGCAGGCGGCAAAGGATATTGCCATGCAGGAGGCTGCTTTGATGGCGATTGTCAATACGGATATGTTAAACGTGCGGACAGAGCCTACCACCGATGCCTCCATCTGGACACAGATTTCCAAGGAAGAGCGCTACCATGTCTTAGAGCAGCTTGACGGCTGGGTACAGATTGAACTGGATACGGAGGACAGCGATAAAGCCTACATTGCAACCCGGGATAATAATGTCGAGGTTCGCTATGCCCTTGCCGAAGCAATTAAATTCTCGCCGGTGGAGGAGGCAGCACAGGCAGCCGCTTCCCTGCGGTCAAAATTAGTCAACTATGCCCTGCAGTTTGTCGGAAACCGCTATGTATGGGGCGGAACCAGCCTGACCAACGGCGTGGACTGCTCCGGATTTACCATGCAGGTGATGAAACAGTTTGGCGTAAGCCTTCCGCACTATTCCGGTTCACAGGCCCAGATGGGAAAAGCAGTAAATTCCAGCCAGATGCGCCCCGGCGATTTGGTATTCTATGCCAACAGCAGCGGCACGGTAAATCATGTGGCAATTTATATCGGCAACGGGCAGATCGTTCACGCGGCAAGCAGCCGGAGCGGAATTAAGATTTCCCCGTGGAATTACCGAACCCCAAAGACCATCCGCAATATGCTGGGGGATTAAGTAAATATCCGCGATTCATAATTTTGGATTGACAGATGACCGGATTGCTGATAGGATAAAAGGCAGACGAAGCGAGGGCGCTAGGGATTGGGCGCCCTCTTTTTGCTATAAGGATTGGGGGACATAGAAAAGGTTATGTTGCTGTTGCAGAGTGAACAGTAACAAGATTACATTGAAGGAAGGAGCTTTTACATGAGCAATACGTATCTGGCACAATATTATGGAAAATCTTCCAATTACACCGATATTCCCAACCGTTTGTATAAGGAATATAACGTTAAAAAGGGCCTGCGCAATGAGGACGGCACGGGTGTCCGCATGGGACTTACCCGGGTTTCCGATGTTGTAGGTTATGAGATTGTAGACGGAGTTAAGGAGAATGCCGAAGGTGATTTATTCTACCGCGGCTACAGCGTTTATGATTTAATCCAGGGAAAACCCGGCAGCGAGGGTTTTGAGGAAACCTGTTTTCTTCTGCTTTACGGCTATCTGCCGAGTAAAGCGGATCTTCGCAATTTTATCAGCATTGTCCGCAGTCTTTACGCCCTGCCGGATGACTTTTTAGAGATGAATCTTCTCAGGCTTCCAGGCAAGAATCTGATGAATAAACTTCAGCACGCAACCCTCACTTTATATAATTATGACGAGGATAATCCCGACGATACCGACCCTTACAAAACCATGTTAAAGGGCGTAAACCTTCTGGCGAAATTCCCCTCGATTGCCTGCTATGCCTACCAGAGCAAGGTACATCATTTTGACCGGGGAAGTCTGATTATTCACTATCCCAGAGAGGACTATTCCATTGCCGAAAATATCTTATACATGCTGCGCGAAGATAAGAAATTCTCGCCCAAAGAGGCCGAACTTTTAGACGCCATCTTAGTGCTCCACGCCGATCACGGCGGCGGCAATAACTCCACCTTTACCAATGTCGTTATCTCTTCCACGGGGACGGATCTCTATTCTTCCATCTCTGGTTCCATCGGTTCTTTAAAAGGCCCGCGGCACGGCGGAGCGAATGTCAAGGTTTCGGAGATGATGGAGCAGGTCATTGACGAAATCGGCTATTCCACCGATGAAAACACCATCAAAGCCCTGATCCGAAAGATCCTTGCCGGAGATTTCTACGATCACACCGGTCTGGTTTACGGTTTTGGTCACGCCGTCTATACCGTTTCCGACCCGCGGGCAGAAATCCTGCGCCGATGCTGTGAAACCGTAGCCAAAGAGCAGTTTAAGATGGAAGAATTTAATTTCTATCGCCTGTTTGAGCAGTGCACCAAGGAAGTGATTCTCGAAGATAAAAACAAAGTCATCCCAACCAATGTCGATTACTACAGCGGCTTTGCCTACGAGATGCTGCAGATTCCCAGGGATATGTACACGCCGTTATTCGTTATCAGCCGTCTGGTCGGCTGGGTTGCCCATAACCTGGAGAATAAACTCTATGACGGCAAGATTATGCGTCCGGCGACCAAATATGTTGGTGAAAATGTAGATTATATTCCAATGAAAGAGAGGTAAGCAGTATGAGAAGCATTACAGTATTTATGGGAGATGGCATCGGTCCGGAGATTACCGACGCCGTGTTAAAGATTTTAGACGCCGCAAAAGCCCGCCTAACCTATGAGGTTTTTCGGGTAGGCGCGAAAGAATATGAGGAAAACGGGGCATTAATTCCGGAGAAGGCATTTGTTTCCTTTGAAAAAAATAAAATCCTGTTAAAATCGCCCATCACCACCCCCATAGGCAAGGGCTTCCGTTCCTTAAATGTAACCCTGCGTGAAAAATACGATTTATATGCCAATATCCGCCCTGCCAGGTCCAACGCAGCGGTGGTTACTCCCTTTAAGGATGTGGATATCGTGACGTTTCGGGAGAACACCGAGGACCTCTATGTGGGTGTGGAAAAGCAGATTGATGCGGATACCGTTCATGCGACAAAGATCATTACCCGAAAGGCCAGCACCAGGATTATCACCGATGCCTTTGAATATGCCCGCCTGCACGGGAGAAAGAAAGTTACCTGCGTACACAAGGCGAATATCTTAAAGATGTCGGACGGACTGTTTCTGGAGGTTTTCCGGGAAATTGCCGAAAAATACCCGGATATTGTGTCCGAGGATAAGATTGTGGATGCCGTTTGTATGCAGCTGGTGATGCGTCCGCAGCAGTTCGATATTATGGTTATGCCCAATCTGTACGGGGATATTGTTTCGGATCTGACCAGCGGATTAATCGGCGGGCTGGGCCTCCTTCCTTCCAGCAACTTAGGCAAGGACTATGCGATGTTTGAAGCTGTGCATGGAAGTGCGCCGGATATTGCCGGGAAGAATATTGCCAATCCTACAGCGTTTTTATGGTCGGCCTGTATGATGCTGGAGCATCTTGGCGAACTGGATGCGGCAGCCAGGATTCGCCGGGCCGTGGATGAGGTGCTTGGCGAAGGAAGATGCAGGACACAGGATGTCGGAGGAACGGCGACGACGACCGAGTACAGGGATGCGGTGATTGCGAAACTGTAGGGAATGAAATCACATTTTCTGCATTAAATTTAAAGAAGAACAAAAGGCAGGGGGCTGAAAAGACCCTCTGTTTTTTTGTGCCTGTGCCCGTATAAAAACCAGGTTCCTGCCGCATACTGATGAAGAATAAAGCATAAGAACTGACAGCAGACACAGACAACGGAAATAAACAGCAAAATAAACAAAAAAAGCAGAAAAATTGCAAAAAAACGCAGGAAAGGCAGGGAAATCTATGGGTCAGGAAGGACTTAGCAATGATGATCAGGAGATGGAAGAGTTAGGGCAGGTAACTTTAGAAGAAGAGGGGAAAAAAGGGATTCACCTTCTTAGCATTATCGGTGAGGTGGAGGGCCATGAAAATGCGTCAGGTAACAGCAAGACAACAAAGTACGACCATGTTCTCCCCAAACTTGCTCAGATTGAGGATGACGACCGGATAGGGGGGCTTTTGGTGCTCTTAAATACTTCAGGGGGAGATGTGGATGCCGGGCTTGCGATTGCGGAGATGATTGCTTCCCTAAGTATCCCTTCGGTTTCCCTGGTTCTTGGCGGAAGCCATTCCATCGGGGTTCCTCTGGCAGTGGCATCGGATTATTCCTTTATCGTGCCGACCGGAACGATGATGGTGCATCCGGTGCGGATGAGCGGGATGGTGATTGGGACGTCGAGAACCTACGATTATTTTGAGATGATCCAGGATCGAATCCTGCGTTTTGTGTCGGAACATGCGAAAATTGCCTACGATCAGCTAAAGCTTTTAATGCACAATACCAAGATGCTGACGAAGGATCTCGGCACGGTTTTAGTGGGGGAAGAGGCCGTAAAGGAAGGGCTGATTGACGAGGTAGGAGGAATTAAGGAGGCGCTTAAAAAGCTTCATGAAATGATGGAATGAGGCCGTGCTTTATGCAGGTCTGCGCATCCGCGAATGGCGTTGCTGTTTGGGGGGGCTGCGGTGGTTTTGAAATCCTTGGTTGCATTTTCAACTAAATTTTTGTATACTGTCAATGGTAGGTTTTTGAAAAACCGTGATTGATTTTATTTTGCAAGGATTTGGAGGCTTGTTGTGTGGCACAGGGAAGTAAAAAAAGAACGACCGGAAAGAGTAATTCCGGTGCGGGGAGAACGAAAAGAACACAGGAGGTTCAGGAGATACCGGAGTTTTTACGCGGAGAAGTGTTAATTATTGTATCTTTGGCTGCTGCGGTTCTTTTATTTCTCAGCAATTTTCATTTATGCGGTGTAGTGGGCGACTTCCTGCGGGGCGTACAGCTTGGATTATTTGGCGCGGTGGGTTATGTGTTTCCGGTTTTACTGTTTACGGGAATCAGCTTTTATGTGTCAAATGCGGGAAGTCTTAAGGCAGTGATTAAGCTGTCGGGTGTTACTGGTGTTGTGATTACGGTCTGCGGGCTTGCGCAGATGATTTTCGGGTTCTGGCCGGCAGAGGGCGACGGAATGTTGGCTTTTTACCGGGAATCAAGTTTAAGCGGCGGAGGCGGCGGGCTGATTGGAGGATTGCTGTCGTCCATGCTGCGGGCGGTTGTGGGAAATATTGGAACTTACCTTCTGCTGATTGCCCTATTGGTCATCTGCTGTGTGATTGTCACGGAAAAGTCCGTGGTTAATGCGGTGAAGCGGGGAAGCGGAAGGGCTTACCAGCACGCGAAGGAGGATGTTGCCCGAAGGAAAGAGGAGTGGCAGGAGATACAGGAGGAAAGGCGCCGGAGCCGTGAAGATAAAGTGGTTCGGGGCGTTGATTTTGGCTCGATTACGATTCATGAGGGGATGGGCGGCGTTTCGCCGGCGGCTTATCCTTTAGGCGCGCAGGAAGGCCCCAAAATGGCGGATGCAGGAAACGGCGGATACCAGGTGCAGGCAGGAATGGATGCTGTGCCGGATAATCCTGAAGCGAACAAAAAAGGGCCGGGAACCAGACGTAAGGCAGGAACAAACGCAGCAGAGGACGGCAGAACCGCCGGGTATGGACAGTCGGTTAATGATGTGCCAGGCGCCAATGTGCCTGATGCCGAAGCCGGCAGGTATGGGCAGGGGCCGCTTATTATGGGAAACTACGGGGCAGAGCCTGCGGGTATGGGAAACCGAAATCCGGAACCTGCGGGCATGGGAAACTACGGAACCGGGGCTTCGATGGCAGGAAGTGCCGGGGCCGAAAAGGACAGCGGGACAGGATTGTCGTCTGCGGATGTATTTTCCGGAAGGATTGAGGTTCCGCCGGAGTTTGTGGAGCCTGCGCCGTTTGATGAAGACGGTGAGGAGGAGAAGGAAAAACCGGAAGACCGTATGGTTTCCTTTGTCGGGCGGGCGAACCGGGAGGGTCTGCAGGAAAAAGCTGCCTCCGTGGTGAAAAAGAATGAGCCTTTGTATGCACGCCGGGAGTTAAAGACCTTAGAAGAACTGGATATGACTATTTCGGATTTGGAGGATGCTCTTGGCGGTTCTGATTGGATGGATGAGCAGGGAGAAGATGTTTTGGGCGGCTTTTTGGATGAGCCAGCGGAGGAAGATTTCTTAGATTCCGATTACCAGGACGATGAAACGTTTATGGAGGATGACGGTTTTGCAGAGGATGCCCGCTATCTTCGCGAGCAGAAAGCGGAAGCAGAGGAAGTGCCGTATGCCGGACACCGTGATGCTTTGCACGGCGATGGCTTGCGTGATGATGATCTGCACGGCGAGGCTTTGGCAGCGATGGACAGGCGTGAAGGCAGGGAGCGGGGCAGCAGTTATCCGAATACGCAGGTGGTTGAAGAGGGAGCAGGAGAAGACCTTGCGGATGAATATTTAGACAGCGGGGATGATCCGGATTTTGATGATGATGAAGCTTATTTTTCCGCCGATAAGAACAGTATTTTTATGTCGGAAGGGGAAAAACGGGTGGTGACGGCTTCGGGGAAGGTGATTGAAACCGAAACCGAAATGCTACATAAAAAGATTGAACAGCACCGGGAAGAAGCAGCAAAAGAAGATCCCGGGGCTGCAGCCAGGGCACAGATGAAGCAGCCCCAGCCTGTGGTGAAAAAGCCCTATGTCTTCCCGCCGACCAGCCTTTTACAGAAGGGAAGCCACGGTCAGAACGGTTTTTCGGATCAGGAATATAAGGAAACAGCAATTAAGCTGCAGCAGACCTTAAAAAACTTCGGCGTAGGTGTTACCGTGACCAATATCAGCTGCGGGCCGTCCGTTACCCGGTATGAACTGCATCCGGAACAGGGGGTGAAGGTCAGCAAAATTGTCAGCCTTACGGATGATATTAAGCTGAATCTGGCAGCGGCGGAAATCCGTATCGAGGCACCGATTCCGGGAAAATCCGCTGTGGGCATCGAGGTTCCCAACAAGGAAACAGCGATGGTTTATCTGCGGGATCTTCTGGAATCGGACGGGTTTTTATCCTCAAAATCCAGGCTTGCTTTTGCCGTGGGAAAGGATATCGCAGGCCAGCCGGTGATTACGGATATCGGGAAAATGCCTCATCTGCTGATCGCAGGTGCTACCGGTTCGGGAAAGTCAGTGTGTATCAATACGCTGATTATGAGCATTATTTTTAAGGCAGATCCGGAGGATGTCAAGCTGATTATGGTGGACCCGAAGGTGGTGGAATTAAGTGTCTATAACGGGATTCCGCATCTGTTAATTCCTGTGGTAACCGATCCGAAAAAGGCTTCGGGTGCCTTAAACTGGGCAGTTGCGGAGATGGATGACCGCTACCGGAAGTTTGCCCAGTTCAATGTCCGCAATCTTCAGGGCTATAATGAGAAAATTAAGACGATGAGCGGTCTTCCCGAAGAGGAAAGACCGCAGAAAATGCCGCAGATTGTGATTATTATCGACGAGCTGGCGGATTTGATGATGGTTGTTCCCGGCGAGGTGGAAGATGCAATCTGCCGTCTGGCACAGCTTGCCCGTGCGGCGGGAATTCATCTGGTGATTGCTACCCAGAGGCCCTCGGTCAATGTTATTACCGGTTTAATTAAGGCCAATGTTCCTTCGCGTATTGCGTTTGCAGTTTCTTCGGGCGTGGATTCCCGGACGATTATCGATATGAACGGTGCGGAAAAACTTCTGGGAAAGGGCGATATGCTTTTCTTCCCTTCGGGGATTCCCAAGCCGCAGCGTGTGCAGGGCGCATTTGTTTCGGATCAGGAAGTGTCCAATGTCGTTGAATTCTTAACGGAACAGGGACTGACGGTGGACTATAATCCGGAGATGGAAAATAAAGTGGTTTCCGGGAACGGGATGTCCGCAGCAGCGGCAGATTCCAGCCGCGACGAATATTTTGCCCAGGCAGGAAAGTTTATTATTGAAAAAGAAAAAGCTTCTATCGGCATGCTTCAGCGTGTTTTTAAGATTGGTTTTAACCGTGCGGCCCGGATTATGGATCAGCTGGCGGACGCCGGCGTAGTCGGCGAGGAAGAAGGCACAAAGCCAAGAAAGGTGCTGATGACGATGGAGGAATTTGAACAAATGATGCAATAGAAAAACCGCAGTACAAACACCTGTTTGCACCCGAAGGGTTTAATGTACGGTGAAGCGTGTAGAATGGAGGAAAAATGAAGACAGATATTCAAATTGCACAGGAAGCAAAGATGGTTCCCATTAAAGACGTAGCTGCTGCTTATGGAATTACGGAAGATGAACTGGAACTTTATGGAAAATATAAGGCCAAGCTGACGGACGGGCTCTGGGAGCAGGTGAAGGAGCGTCCGGACGGAAAGCTGGTTTTAGTTACGGCGATTAACCCGACCCCGGCCGGTGAGGGGAAGACGACGACGACGGTAGGTCTGGGGCAGGCATTGGCAAAACTGGGGAAGAAGGCCATTATTGCCCTGCGGGAGCCTTCCCTTGGGCCGTGTTTTGGCATTAAAGGCGGGGCTGCGGGAGGCGGTTATGCCCAGGTGGTTCCCATGGAGGATTTAAACCTTCATTTTACCGGAGATTTCCATGCGATTACCTCGGCGAACAACCTGCTTGCCGCCCTTTTAGACAACCATATCCAGCAGGGGAATGCTCTGGGCATTGATACCCGGCAGATTCTCTGGAAGCGCTGTCTGGATATGAATGATCGGGTTCTGCGCAACGTGGTTGTAGGTCTTGGAGCAAAGCCGGATGGTTTTGTGCGGGAGGATCATTTTGTGATTACCGTAGCTTCCGAGATTATGGCCATCCTCTGCCTTGCCGATGATATGAAGGATTTAAAGGAAAGACTGGGACGGATTATTGTCGCCTATAATTATGCGGGAGAGCCGGTGACGGCGGCACAGTTAAATGCGGTGGGAGCGATGGCGGCCCTCTTAAAGGATGCCTTAAAGCCGAATTTAATCCAGACCTTAGAGCACACGGGTGCCCTGGTTCACGGCGGTCCGTTTGCCAATATTGCCCATGGCTGCAACAGTGTCCGTGCTACGCGGACAGCCCTGAAGCTGGCGGATATTACGGTGACAGAAGCAGGATTTGGTGCGGATCTCGGGGCGGAAAAGTTTTTGGATATCAAGTGCCGGATGGCTGGGTTAAAGCCGGATGCCGTGGTTTTAGTGGCTACGGTCCGTGCCTTAAAGTATAACGGCGGCGTGCCCAAGGACAAGCTCTCCGAGGAAAATAGCAAGGCGCTGGAAAAGGGAATTGTCAATCTGGAAAAGCATATCGAGAACCTGCAGAAATACGGGGTTCCGGTGGTGGTTACTTTAAATTCTTTCATAACCGATACCGAAGCCGAATACAAATTCATTAAGGAATTCTGTGAGAAGAGGGGCTGTGCATTTGCCCTTTCCGAGGTCTGGGCCAAGGGCGGCGAGGGCGGACTTGCCCTGGCTGAAAAGGTCGTGGAAACACTGGAAACGAAAGAAAGCCATTTTGCTCCGATTTATAAGGATGAAGCCGGATTAAAGGAAAAAATAGAAACCGTTGCAAAGGAAATCTACGGGGCAGACGGCGTAAGCTACAGCCCTGCCGCAGAAAAGGCACTGAAAAAAGCGGAGGAGATGGGCTTTTCCTCTATGCCGGTATGTATGGCAAAAACCCAGTATTCCCTGTCTGATGACCAGACAAAGCTGGGACGCCCGCAGGGCTTTACCATCCAGGTCAGAGATGCCTATGTATCCGCAGGCGCAGGCTTTGTGGTTGTGCTTACCGGAGCGATTATGACCATGCCGGGGCTTCCGAAGAAACCGGCTGCAGACAGTATCGATGTCGATGAAACCGGAGTAATTACCGGGTTATTTTGACAAGGAAGTAACGAAAAAATAGGAGGGAGGGCACTGTTCCTATGATGTTTAAGGATTGGCTGGAGGATATACGCTGTCAGGTGCTTCAGGGAAGTCTGGAGGTTCAGGTCAGCGAAGTGGTTTACGATTCCCGGAAGGCTTGTCCGGGAGCGGTGTTTGTGTGCATGGCGGGAAGCCGGGTGGATTCCCATGAATTTTGTTCCCAGGTTTATGCGGCAGGGGTGCGGGTGTTTGTTACGGAACGGCCCATTGCGCTTCCTGCGGATGCCACGGTGGTTATGGTGGAGAACGGGAGAGAAGCCCTGGCGCATATTTCGGCTGCCCGGTTTGGTTTTCCGGACAGGAAGATGGTAACGATCGGAGTGACCGGAACTAAAGGCAAGACGACGACGACCCATATGATCAAGACGATTCTGGAAGCCTGCGGGAAAAAGGTGGGCATGATTGGCACGAACGGGGTATATTTTCCCGGAACCTTCGAGCCGACGAGAAATACCACGCCGGAATCCTATCAGCTTCACCAGTATTTTTCACGGATGCTGGAAGCAGGATGCGAATATATGGTGATGGAGGTTTCTTCCCAGGCCGTAAAAATGCACCGGACAGACGGGATTTTATTCAGTTACGGAATATTTATCAATATTTCCCCGGATCATATCGGGCCGGACGAACATGAAAACTTTGAGGAATATTTTCACTGTAAATCCATGATTTTTAAGCAGTGCCTGACAGGAATCGCCAATCAGGACGACGAGCTGGTGATGAAGGCGGCAAAACACGGGCTTTGTCCGGTCTACGCTTACAGTTTAATGCATCCGGCGGATTTCCAGGCAGAAAATATCCGCTATCTTGCCGAGAAGGATTTTGTAGGGCTGGAATTTGCCATGAAGGGCAAAGTTTCCGGAACGGTTCGCGTAGGACTTCCGGGAAAATTCAATGTGTCCAATGCCATGGCGGCGCTCAGCGTCTGCAGTCTTTTAGGGCTTCCGGCAAATACGCTGACAGCCGCCCTGGAAAAAATCCATGTGGACGGACGGATGGAGATAGCCTTTGCCTCAGAAGATTATAAGGTGATTATTGACTATGCGCACAATGCTGTAAGTATGGAAAGCCTTTTAAATACCCTGCGTGACTATCATCCGAAACGCCTGGTTGTGGTTTTTGGCTGCGGCGGAAACCGGGCAAAGGAGCGCAGATATGCCATGGGAGAAACGGCTGGAAAGCTTGCCGATTTCAGTATTTTAACGGCGGATAATTCCAGGTTTGAGAAGGTTGAGGATATTCTTTCGGATATTAAGTCGGCGCTTATTCCCACCGGCGGGGAGTATGTGGAGATTCCCGACCGCCGGGAAGCCATCCGCTATGCCGTTACCCATGCCGAAAAAGGCGATATGATAGCCGTGATCGGGAAGGGACATGAGGATTATCAGGAAGTGAACGGTGTGCGGACGCATTTTCTGGATCGGGAAGTGATTGAGGAAGTACTGCCTGCAATCGGGCAGAAGAATGTTTGACAGGAAGTGATGGGAATGGAAAGGATTACGGTAGGGGATATCACGAAAGCCTGCGGGGGGCATTTGCTGTGCGGAAATCTTAATGACAGGCTTTTGCATATACGGCTGGATTCGCGGCAGGTCGGCGAGGGGGACCTATTCGTCCCTCTTGTCGGAGCAAGGAAGGATGGACATGATTTTATCCCGCAGGTGCTTTTGGCCGGGGCCGGGGCGGTGCTGACCAGTGAACACCGTTTTGCCCAGGGAGAAAAAGCCTGGATTGCCGTGGATGATACGAAAGCGGCATTGCAGAGGATAGGAAGCTTTTTCCGGGAAAGAAATCCCCTTCCCCTGGTGGGCATTACCGGAAGTGTGGGAAAGACGACAACCAGGGAGATGATTGCAGCGGCACTCTCGGCCCGTTACCGGGTGTATAAGACGCCCGGAAATTATAACAGCCAGGTAGGGGTGCCGGTTACACTTTCCGAGATTGGTTCGGAGGATGAAATCGGTGTTATTGAACTGGGGATGAGCGAACCCGGGGAGATGTGCCGTATTGCCCGCATTGCCCGGGTGAACCAGGCCGTGATGACCAATATCGGCGTGGCCCATATCGGGCAGCTTGGCTCGCAGGAAAATATCTGTAAAGAAAAGCTTCAAATCCAGGAAGGGATGAAGGAGGGCGGAATCCTTTTTGTCAACGGAGATGATACTTTTCTGCGCAAGGTTAAGGCAAAAGAGGGATGTCAGAAGATCGCCTACGGAATAGGAGATAACTGCGACTATCAGGCGGTGGATATAGGAAAAGAAGAGGGTTATCCTGTGTTTGCGGCCTGGGATAAGAAGAGGAATACCAAGGCAAAGGTTAAGCTTTCCGTCTTTGGAAACCATATGATAAGCAATGCCATGGCAGCCCTGGCTGTGGCACGGGAAAACGGCATTCCCATGGAAGAGGCGGCAGCAGCGCTGGCCGGATTTTACGGGGCAAAGGGCAGACAGAGAATATTTAAGGAGAGAGAAATCCAGGTTATTGACGATTCCTATAATGCCAGCCCGGTATCCATGAAAGCTGGAATCGGCGTGCTCTGCGACGTGCCGGTTAAGGGGGCGCGGGTGGCTGTCCTTGCCGATATGAAAGAGCTTGGTTTGGAGGAAGTCGGATATCACCGGGAAGTGGGAAGCTTTCTGGCGGGGCATCCGGTGGACAGCGTGGTTCTTTTTGGGGAACTGGCCGGGGAAATCGGAAAGCAGGCGCAGAAAGAATGTAAGAATTTACCAAAAAAAGCGGATTTTATTTATGTTTTGGACAGGGAAGAACTGGTTTTATGGCTGCGCGAGAATGTAAAACCGGGGGATGCCGTGTTGTTTAAAGGCTCGAACAGTATGGGACTGCATGCAGTAGTGCGGGAAGTATTTCCGGAAAGCAGCAGTTAGGATGAGTGCACCGTATGGAGGAAAAGATGGCGGAGTTTGCCCAGGTGATTATCGATATTACACATGAAAAAGTGGATCGGCCTTTTCAGTACCGGATTCCCCAGAGGCTGCGGGAAACATTGACCGTGGGCTGCCAGGTAGAAGTTCCTTTTGGCCGGGGAAACCATATCCGCCGGGGATTTGTGGTGGAGGTTTCCGACCGGGCAGAGATTGACAGAGAAAAGATTAAGGAGATTGCTGGGATTTTGGAGGGAAGTGTTTCCGCGGAGTCCCAGCTTATTCAGGTTGCATGGTGGATGAAGGAGCGCTATGGTTCGACGATGAACCAGGCGTTAAAAACGGTTCTTCCGGTGAAGCAGGAGGTAAGACCGCAGAAGAAGCAGTGGATTTTTTGTCTTGTGGATCGGGAGGAATTAAACCGGCTGATTAAGGAAGCTGCCCGAAAGAAGTACAGGGCAAGAGAGAGGCTTCTGCGGGCATTTTTAGCAACGAACGGGATTCCCATGGAACTTCTGGCGAACCAGATGAATATTACCCGGGCGACGATCAAGCCATTGGAAGAAAAAGGAATTCTTATGGTGGATTCCCGTTCCCTTGTACGCAATCCGGCAGAAAGTTATGTGCAGAGCAAGGAGGGCGGATGGGAGGAAGAAGGACTTACCCTGAATGCAGAGCAGCAGCAGGTGGTTTTGCAGATAAAAAAAGATTATGACGAGGGTATCCGAAAAACCTACCTTCTCCATGGGATTACCGGAAGCGGGAAGACCGAGATTTATATGGAGTTAATTGACTATGTCCGCAGTCTGGGAAAACAGGTCATTCTGTTGATTCCGGAAATTGCCCTGACCTATCAGACCGTTATGCGCTTCTGCCGCAGGTTTGGCAGCCAGGTTTCCTTTATTAACTCCCGATTGTCTGCCGGGGAGAGGTATGAGCAGTTTGAGCGGGCCAGAAACGGGGAAATTCCTATTATGATTGGCCCGCGATCCGCGCTTTTTACTCCGTTTCGCAGTCTTGGTCTGATTATTATGGATGAGGAGCATGAGGGCGCATATAAGAGCGAAATCACGCCCCGCTACCATGCCAGAGAAACGGCGCTTTACCGCGCCTCCTTAAGCGGGGCAAGTGTGGTTTTGGGTTCGGCTACCCCTTCCTTAGAATCCTATGTCAAAGCCATGCATGGGATTTACGGCTATTTTAAGATTAACCGCAGGGCCAAGGCAAACAGTGTACTGCCGCAGATTCAGGTGGTGGACATGCGCCGGGAACTGCAGGAGGGAAACCGCTCGATTTTTTCCAGGAACTTGGCGGCGCTTATCGAAGATCGGCTGAAGAAGAAGGAACAGGTTATGCTTTTTTTAAACCGCAGGGGTTATTCCCGCTTCTTATCCTGCCGTAACTGCGGGGAAGCCATCAAATGCCCGCATTGTGACGTAACTCTGACCCTTCACCGGGAACAGGGGCAGGAAAACCAGCTAATCTGTCATTACTGCGGCTATCATATCCCGCGTCCCAAAACCTGCCCGTCCTGCGGCTCTCCCTATCTTGCCCCGTTTGGAACGGGGACGCAGAAGGTAGAAGCCATGGTGCGTGAAGTCTTTCCTCAGGCCCGGGTACTGCGCATGGATTTGGATACAACGTCAAAAAAGGGCGGGCATGAGGAGATTATCGCTGCGTTTGGTGCCGGGGAGGCCGATATCTTAATCGGAACGCAGATGATTGTCAAAGGGCATGATTTTCCGGCAGTGACTCTGGTCGGTATCCTGGCAGCGGATTTATCCCTCTATGCCTCGGACTATCAGTGCAGCGAGAGGACGTTTCAGCTTCTGACCCAGGCGGCGGGACGGGCGGGGCGGGACGAACGTCAGGGCGATGTGGTTATTCAGACCTACAGCCCGAAACATTACTGTATCGAGGCGGCAGCGGCTCAGGACTATGAGGGCTTCTGCAAAAGGGAACTGGAATACCGTAAGCTTTTGCACTATCCTCCGGTCTGTGCAATGATGACGCTGATGGTCGGGGCAGAGGATGAAACCCTTGCCGAAACAGCTATGGGCAAGGCTTCCCGCCTGATTTTAACCTGGGAGAAGGACGCAGGGGAAAACGGGCAGCTTCAGGTTATCGGGCCGGTAAATGCCCCCGTGTATAAATTGAATGATATATTTAGAAAAATCATCTATATGAAGAGCGAAAATTATGCTATACTAATACAAATCAGAAACCGAACCGAGGAACTGCTTAAGCAGATGGACGAGGCGGGGAAGGTGAATGTGCAGTTTGATTTTTGTTAGCTGTACGTTTACCGGGCAAAAGCTTTACTGTCGGTTCGGCGAACGACGACTACAGATGCATAAGGAAAGGAAGCAGCAAGGATTATGGCAGTTAGACAGATAAGAGTTTTGGGTGATGACCTGTTAAGAAAGAACTGTAAGCCAATCACAGCCGTTACTCCGCGGATACAGCAGTTGATTGACGATATGTTTGAAACGATGTACGAGGCAAACGGCGTGGGACTTGCCGGGCCGCAGGTGGGCATATTAAAACAGGTTGTGGTGATTGATGTGGATGATGGGAATCAGTATGTGATGATTAACCCGGAAATCTTAGAAACCGAAGGCAGCTTAACAGAATATGAAGGCTGTCTTAGCGTGCCGGGAAAGACCGGGAAGGTAACACGTCCTGCACATATCAAGGTACGGGCATTTGATGAAAATATGGAGGTATTTGAACTGGAAGCCGACGATCTTTTAGCGCGGGCCATCTGCCATGAATGCGATCATCTCCACGGCGGCCTGTATGTGGATCTGGTGGAAGGAGAGTTAAAAGATGTGGAAGATGTAGCCGAGGAAGAAGAGGAAGGGTAAATAAGCATGAACATTATTTTTATGGGTACGCCGGATTTTTCTGTGCCGGCATTACGGGCGCTGGTGGAGGGGGGACATAAGGTAACCGCCGTAGTTACCCAGCCGGATAAGCCTAAGGGCCGCGGTAAAGCCGTGCAGATGACGCCGGTAAAAGAAGCGGCGCTGGAACTGGATATTCCCGTGTACCAGCCGGCGAAGGTAAGAGAAGAAGGATTTTTACAGCAGCTTAAAGACCTAAATCCGGAGGTTATCGTTGTTGCTGCTTTCGGACAGATCCTTCCGCAGAGGCTTCTGGATATCCCTGCTTACGGCTGCATCAATATTCACGCCTCGCTTCTGCCGAAATACCGCGGTGCAGCACCTATTCAGTGGGTGATTATCGACGGAGAGAAAGAAACGGGAATTACGACGATGCAGATGAACGCGGGGCTGGATACCGGAGATATGCTGGAGAAGCGTGTTGTTCCCATTGATCCGGATGAAACCGGGGGAAGCCTTCACGACAAACTCAGCGCAGCCGGGGGAGAACTGATTCTTTCTACCCTTGAAAAACTGGAAAAGGGTCTGCTTGCCCC